>Ga0115013_10000337_pt1 | contig 28738 bp, 18 predicted proteins | sample SouAtlMetagenome_2_FD_88686 | JGI IMG/M metagenome (GOLD analysis project Ga0115013, IMG submission 88686) | Marine eukaryotic phytoplankton communities from Atlantic Ocean - South Atlantic ANT15 Metagenome | ecosystem: Environmental > Aquatic > Marine > Oceanic | place: South Atlantic Ocean...
CATAAACAAGACCAAACCCAGTCCCATCATGGTTCGAAGGGCACTGGCGGTGGAGGGTGTGTGAGAAGTCATCATGGCGCGTCTTTCCTGAACGTCCAAGCTACTTTCCCAGTGCGCGCACCCACATCAATCTCCCCGAAGTTGCTCCTCTCTCCCCTGTGAATAACCCCCTTAAGGCCTATCTGCTTGGAATGGGCGACCTTTGCGCCCTGATTCCCCTCCTTTTGGACACATTTGACACCCTTGGGCTCTCCGCCCCCCTGCTGAAATCCATCACTGAGATGGGTTTCGAGACGCCCACCGACATCCAAGCGCAGGCGATTCCCCTGCTGCTGGAGGGCGAACGCGACTTCATTGGCTTGGCCCAAACGGGTACCGGCAAGACGGCGGCCTTCGGCCTGCCACTCCTCGACCACCTCGACACCGAGTGGGACCATGTCCAGGCGTTGGTGCTGGCGCCCACCCGCGAGCTGGGACAGCAAATCGCCGAGCAGCTCGAGAAGTTTGCCAAGCACAAGAAGGGCTTGAAGACCGTTGCTGTATACGGCGGCGCCAACATCGCGACGCAGATTGCCCAGTTGAAGAAGCCTTGCCATGTGGTGATCGCCACGCCTGGGCGTCTCATCGACCTGGCCAAGCGCAAGGCTGTCAAGCTCGACCGCATTCGGCACCTCGTGCTGGACGAGGCCGACGAGATGTTGAACATGGGGTTCAAGGAGGAGTTGGACGAGATCTTGTCCTTCACGCCAGAGGACAAGTTCACGTGGCTGTTCTCGGCCACCATGCCGCATGAAATCCGTCGCATGGTGGGCGAGTACATGACCGATCCGCTCGAGGTGAAGGTCAACCAGTCCGCGACGGTCAACCAAAACATCGATCACCAGTACGCCCTCGTACGTCACTCCGACAAAAGCGAGGCGATTGCGCGCTTCCTTGACCTTGACCCCGAGCTCTATGGCGTGGTGTTTTGCCGCACGCGCCGCGACACCCAAGCCTTGGCCGAGGAGCTTCTAAAGCGCGGCTACCGCGCCGACGCATTGCACGGCGAGATGTCGCAGGCCCAACGCGACCGCGTCATGTTGCGGTTCAAGCAAAAGCATCTGCAGGTTCTCGTGGCCACGGACGTTGCCGCTCGGGGCATCGACGTGGACAACCTCACCCACGTTTTCCACCACTCGCTGCCGGGCGAGGCGGCGTACTACACGCACCGTTCGGGCCGCACCGCCCGCGCCGGCAAGAAGGGCATTTCCCTGGCGTTGATGAGTGTGAAAGAGCGCGGCCATTTGAACCGTTTCTCTCGCACCCTTGGCATCGAATTCACCCAAACCATGGTCCCCAACCCCGAGGAAATCCTTCATGCGCGCATGACCACGTGGGGCCAAGGCTTGATTGAACTCCCCGCAGGACGGGGCGTGCCAGAAGACATTTGGGAGCAGATGAGTTTGTTGTTTGGTGAACTCTCAAAGGAGGACTTGCTGCGTCAGGTTGTGGTTGCAGAAATGCGCAAACTCGAGACAGCCGGCAAGGCTGACTTGAACCAAAAAGACATGGGCGACCGTCGACGTGACCGCGAGGATCGCTACGATCGCGGGGGCGACCGAGGCGGGCGGCCCTTCCGGAAGAAGCCCTTCAACAAGAAGTTCAAGTCGAAGGGCGGTTACAAATCCAAGGACGGATTCAAGTCTCCGGATGGTCCACCTTCATGGAACGACAGCAAGCCCGGCAAACCCATGGGTGCTGGCAAGGCCAAGAAGAAAGCGAAGAAAAAGCCTGCGTTTAAGCCTGGTCAAGAGCCGTGGAACACGTCTGCATCGGGCGGCGCACCCGGTTTCAGCGTGAAGAAGAAGGGCAAGAAGAAGCGGTACTGAATCATCAAAGCGTCTCGCGCTTGACCACGCTGCCGTCCTTCCCGTAAAACGACCACGTGCCGGTGCGTGTGCCATGGTCGAAGGAGCCCTCCATGGCAGGCTCGCCATTGTCATGGTAGGTGCGGTAGGTGCCGTGCTGTTCGCCCCGATCGTAGCTGACCTGGGACCACGGCATGCCGCTCTCGTAGTAGCTGTTACACACCCCGTGACGTTCACCCTTCAGAAGCTGGCCGCGCGACAGCAACTGGCCCGTTTCGTGGTACTCGAGTCGCTCGTGCAGGGTGTCACCACGGAATCCAAGCACCACACGCGGGTCCCCGTCGGGCCAAGTGGATTGGATCTCTTGTCGCGGGGCGTTGGGGTCGGAGGTGGCGCAAGAGGCCAACCCGGCAAGCGCCAAGAAGGTCAGGGTCAGGCGCGGGATCATTTGACGCGGCGGATGGTGTATTCGATGAGGTCACGCATCGCGTCGCGGGCTTCGGTGCTGGCCGCATCTTGGCCGCCGAGTTCGTCGAGCAAGGCGAGGGATTCCTCTTTCAAGCGACGCATCTCGGATCGGGCGCGCTCCATGCCGGGTCCGGCGAGGATGGCGTCCATGACCTCTTTGACCGCCGCAGGATCTTCGCTTTTGTGCTTGACGAGACGGATGAGGCGGCGGCGTTCGGACGGGGTGGCCTTGGCGAGCGTGTGGATGAGCGGGAGCGTCATTTTGCGTTCGCGGATGTCCTGACCAGTGGGCTTGCCGGTCCGGTCGCCCTCGCCAAGGTCGAGGAGGTCGTCCTGGATTTGGAAGGCGAGGCCCACGCGTTCGCCGAGGCCCCACATCTTTTGGACCGTGTCGTCGTCGGCGCCAGCCGCAGCGGTACCACAAGCGCAGCAGGCCGCGAGGAGCGAGGCAGTTTTGCGGCGAATGATGTCGAAGTAGACCTCCTCGGTGATGTCGAGGCGTCGGGCTTTTTCGATTTGGAGGAGTTCGCCCTCGCTCATTTCGCGCACGGCGCGCGAGGTGATCTTCAACAGGTCAAACGCCTCGGCGTCGACCGCGGCGAGAAGGCCGCGCGACAACAGGTAGTCTCCAACAAGTACGGCGACTTTCTTCTTCCACAGCGCTTGGATGCTGAACACGCCGCGGCGAAGGGGGCTTTCGTCGACCACGTCATCGTGCACCAAGGTGGCCGTGTGCAAGAGCTCGATCAGGGCCGCGGCGGTGTGCGCGCGGTCCGTGGCGGCACCCTGCGCGTCGACCCCACCGTGAAGGCGAGCACTGAGGAACACGAACATGGGCCGCATCTGCTTGCCTTTGCGGCGAAGGATGTAGCGCATGACCGTGTCGAGCAAGGCGACGTCGGTGGTGACGGCCGCCCGGAATTTGGGCTTGAAGGCCGCCATGTCTCCAGCGAGGAGGGAGTTCACGCGTTTCAGATCCGACATGGCTGTAAAGGTAGCGCGGGGCCGCGGGGCATTGACCTTCCTGCGGGTACGGGAAGCGCGCACCGGTTCGAGAGCGTATCTTCGCTTCATGGTGCGCTCTATGACAGGCTACGGAAAGGCGGAAGGTGCCGTCGGTTCCCGGAAATACACGGTCGAAGTCCGTTCGTTGAACGGCAAAAACCTCGACCTCCAAGTGCGGATGCCTTCCGTGCTAAAGCAAAAAGAAATGGACTTGCGCACCGAGCTCGGGGCTCGCATCGTGCGCGGCAAGAGCGACATCGCCATCCACTTTGAAGCGGATGCCGCGGAGGCGCGCAACGAACTCAACGGGCCGGCGATCCGGAAGTACGTCCAGGACTTGGAAGCCCTGGCCCAGGAAACGGGCCAACCGACGGGCAACCTGTTGTCGACCGCCGTGCGGTTCCCGGATGCCATGCAGACGTCCAAGGAAGCCTTCGACGAAGAGGCGTGGGCCGGCATTCACGCGTTGGTGCTGGAGGCGGCAGACAACTTTGATGCGTTCCGAAACACGGAAGGCGCGTCGCTTGAGGCCGACTTCAAGGGCCGCTTGGATGAAATCGAACGCCTCGAATCGGGCCTAGATCCGCTCTTGGAAGCCCGAATCAAGCGCGTCCGCGACCGCATTCGCACCAACCTCGAAGAGACCATCGACCGCGCCTCGTTGGACGAGGGACGCTTTGAGCAGGAGGTGCTCTACTACATTGAAAAGATGGACGTCAGCGAGGAACGCACGCGCCTCACGGCCCACATCGCCTACTTCCGTGAGATCATGGAGACGGGCAGCGGCCAAGGGAAGAAGCTTGGGTTTGTGGCCCAGGAAATGGGACGTGAGATCAACACCCTCGGCAGCAAGGCCAACGACGCCGACCTTCAACGCATCGTCGTTCAAATGAAGGACGAGCTCGAGAAAATCAAGGAACAAGTCCTCAACGTTCTCTGACCCATGCCCGCAGGCTCGAAACCCCAAAGCGATGGCTTGGCCATCATTTTTTCCGCCCCATCAGGTGCCGGCAAGACCACGTTGGTCAGACACCTCATGACCAAGACGGAGCTGTCACTCGGTTTCAGCGTGAGCGCCACGACACGCGGACCCCGCGAAGGCGAAGTGAATGGCAAGGACTACCACTTTTTGACTCCCGAAGACTTCGCTGAAAAGGTGAAGAACGGCGCATTCGTCGAGTACGAGGAGGTCTATGAAGGCCTGTCGTATGGCACGTTGTGCAGCGAGGTGGAGAAGTTGTGGCGCGACGGACGCACCCCGCTCTTCGATGTGGACGTGTTGGGAGGTCAAACCCTCAAGGCCGTCTTCGGCGAGAGCGCCTTGTCCATCTTTGTCATGCCCCCTTCGATGTTCGCGCTGGAAGACCGACTTCGCGGCCGTGGTACTGAAGACGAGGCCGCGCTGGAAAAACGCATCGCCAAGGCTCAGCAGGAGTTGGAAGCGGCTCCGGCGTTTGACCTGAGGCTCGTCAACGACGACCTCGACCTCGCCAAGCAAGAAGCCGAGGACATGGTGGGGGATTTCTTAGAACGCGCCTACCTCTAACCTCAGCGCATCTGGACGCCATGAACCCGACCCAAGCCCCATCCAAAGCGCTACGCGTCGGTCTGTATTTTGGGTCGTTCAACCCCATTCATTTGGGGCACTTGGTCATCGCCAACCACATGCTCAACCAAGCGGGCCTCGACGAGGTGTGGTTCGTGGTGACCCCGAGCAGCCCTCACAAGCAGGGGATCTCCATGATTCCTGAGGGACATCGCCTTCAAATGGCGCGCCTGGCCTTGGCCGACCACCCTCACTTGAAGGCCATCGACGTTGAGTTCAATTTGCCCCGGCCCAACTACACGGCCGACACGATGGATCACTTGCGCGAAGCATACCCCGACGTGGCGCTCAGCATCATCATGGGGCAAGACAACCTCGCGTCGTTCCACACTTGGAAAGACCACGAAGCTCTGGTGGGGGCGCACCGCATGTTGATCTACCCCCGCTTGACGCAAGGGACATCGGCCTCAGACGCTGCGACGGCCAAATGGCTGGCGCACGACAACGTGGAGGTCCATGAAGCGCCCATCATCGCCATCAGCTCGACCTACGTGCGGGATGCAATCATGGCGGGCCATGATGTGCAGTTCCTGTTGCCCGACGCCGTGGTGGCGTACATCGGCAACAACCATTTCTACGAAGTAGACGAAGTTTAAACGGGGCTTATTGCCCGTTGTAGGCGTTCATTGCCCGGGCCATGCCCGCGGTGGTGATGTTCAGCACGGCGTCGCCGGCTTTGGTCAAGCGCTCGTCCATGCGCTCTTGCTCTTCTGCGCTCCATTTCCCCAAGACGTAATCGACTTGTTGGCCTTTCCCAAATTCCGCCCCAATCCCAAACCGCAGACGCGGGTACTTCGTCGTCCCAAGCACCTGTTGAAGGTCTTTCAGGCCGTTGTGGCCCCCGTCGCTGCCTTTGGACCGCAAGCGAAGCGTTCCGAAGGACAAATTCAAGTCGTCGGTGATGACAATCACCCGTTCCAGGGGAATCTTCTCCGCGTCCATCCAGTACCGCACGGCTTTGCCGCTCAGGTTCATGAACGTGGAGGGCTTGAGAAGGACAATGTGACGTCCCTTAAAACGGACGGTGGACACCTCGCCCAGCCTGCCGGTCTCGAAAGTTCCGGACAGACGTTGGGCGAGGGAGTCCACCACCTTGAACCCGATGTTGTGTCGGGTTTCCTCATATTCAGCCCCGGGATTGCCGAGGCCCACCATGAGGTACTTCATGCAACGAGGGGATTATCCTTCGCCGCCTTCGGCTTCACCGCCGCCTTCGCCTTCAGCACCTTCAGCTGCACCTTCTTCACCTTCCAGTTCAGATTCGGCAGACATGGCGGCACGCGTGCGCTTGCAGGCCACAAGAAGGGCGCTTTCGCTGAGGAGGATTTCAAGTCCCTCGACATTGAGGTCACGCACGCGGGCGTTGTCCCCAATCTCCAAAGGCGTGATGTCCACCGTGAAGCACTCGGGGAGCTGGTCCGCGATGCCGCGCACGGGTACGCGACGGTAGTTCAGTTCCAAACGTCCACCATTCATCACACCGATGGCCTGGCCGGTCGTGCGCAAAGGAAGCGCAACCTTGACGGGCTTGCCTGGGAGGACTTCGAGGAGGTCGAAGTGTGTGACGCGGTCGGTCACGGGGTGGAATTGGATGTCCTGAATGATGCAGTCCACCTTCTTGCCGTCGATGTCCAACTCAATTTTGTAGACGTCTGGGCTAAAGACAATCTTGTTGAGTTGAACTTCAGACACGCTGAAGTGGATTTGCGCAGCGCCACCGTACAACACGCCAGGAATGTGGTTGTTGGCTCGGAGCGCATCGGCATCTTTTTTCCCTACGCTCTCACGCAGAGAGCCGCTCAATGATGCAGTTTTCATGTAAAAATTTATTGAAGGGTAAATTGAGAACTGATGGATTTGTTGGCCATCAAACACTGAAGCGTTTGGCCAAACATGTCGTGCACAGGGAGCACGGTGATCTTGGACGTATCCACGTCCGTGCGCAACGGAATGGAATCCGTCACGATGAGTTCTTGAAGTGAGCTGTTGGCGATGCGATCGTACGCAGGGCCGCTCAGCACGGGATGAGTGCAGATGGCACGCACGCTCAGGGCGCCGTGTTCCATCATGAGGTCAGCCGCCTTGGTCAAGGTTCCGGCGGTGTCGCACATGTCGTCCACGATGACGACGTTTTTGCCTTTTACATCCCCAATGACGGTCATGTTCTCCACCTGGTTGGCCACCTTACGCTGCTTGTAGCAAATGGCCATGTCTACGCCCAGATGCTTGGCGTAGGTGCTGGCGCGCTTGGTGCCTCCTGTGTCAGGAGTTGCGATGCAGAGGTTGTCCTTGGCGATGTTCTTTTTCAGCCAAGGGAGGAACAATGTGGAGCCAAACAAGTGGTCCACAGGCACTTCGAAGAAACCTTGGATTTGGTCGGCGTGAAGGTCCATCGTGATGATGCGGTTCACGCCTGCCGCCATAAGCATGTTGGCCACGAGCTTGGCACCGATGGCCACACGCGGTTTGTCCTTACGGTCTTGACGGGCAAACCCGAAGTAGGGCATCACCGCCACAATGCGCTTGGCGCTGGCACGCTTGGCCGCGTCAATGAGCATCAACAATTCAAGCAGGTTGTCAGAGGGGGGGAACGTCGATTGGACGATGATGACCTCTTTGCCGCGAACGGTTTCCTCAATGCTGACTGTGAATTCTCCGTCGGAAAATTTCTGGGTGCGAACGGGAACCAGGGCGGTTCCGTATGACGCAGCCACACGCTCCCCAAATTCTTGGGATGCGGAACCAGCGAGGATTTTAATCATGTCAGACATGGGCGGCGCTTCGAGGCCGCAAAGATAGGCATTCTCAATCTGTTGGCGCCACGAGCTTGAAGCCCTTGCCGTGAACGTTCAGAATCTCGATGCGGTCGTCGCCTTTTAGGTGCTTCCGAAGCTTGGCGATGTAGACGTCCATGCTGCGCCCGTTGAAGTAGTTGGCGTCGCCCCAAATGTTGCGCAACGCGTGCGCCCGCTCGAGCAACGCGTTCTTGTGCTTGCACAGCATGAAGAGCAATTCGTTCTCCTTGGTGGTGAGGCGTTGTGACTCGCCGTTGAGGTTCAGAGACTGCGTCGTGTAGTCGTAGGAATACAAGCCCACGGTGAACTCCGTAACCTCTTCGCCTGCCTCAGGCAAGGCCGCAGAACGGCGTAAAATGGCCTGGATGCGCAAGACGAGCTCCTCCATGCTGAAGGGCTTGGTCATGTAGTCGTCCGCGCCCACCTTGAATCCCTCGAGCGTGTCGTCCTTCGTGGAGCGGGCCGTGAGGAAGAGGATGGGAATGCTGCGGCTCTCCAGACGGATTTCCTCCGCCACTTGGAAGCCATCCTTGCGCGGCATCATCACATCCAGCACGATGAAATCGTACGTGTCGCGGTGAAACGCCTTGAGCCCCTCCACGCCGTCTTGCGCCCAGGTGACCTCAAATCCTTTGGCCTTGAGGTAATCGGAGAGCAAACGGCCCAAGCTGGGGTCGTCTTCACAGAGGAGGATGCGGATGTCTTTCATGAGTCTTGGGTCTTGTCAGGTTGGCATTCAAACGGAAGCAACAGCTTCAATGTTGTGCCCTCGCCGACGCGGCTTGCGATTTGAACGGATCCGCCGTGACGCTCGACCACGTTTTTCACGTAGCTCAGGCCCAGGCCAAACCCCTTCACGTCGTGCACGTTGCCAGTGGGGACACGATAGAGCCGTTCAAAGACCTTGCCAAGATGTTCTTTGGCGATGCCAACCCCGTTGTCTTGGATGTCGAGTGACAGTCCGTCAGGGGTTTGGGCCGTGCGAATGACAATGTGCGGGTCTTCGCCTGAGTATTTGACGGCGTTGTCAATCACGTTGAAGAGGATGTTGGTCAAGTGGATGCGGTCCGCCACCAGGTTGGGGTTGCTCGCCTGCAAGTCCAAATCCACTTTCACCCCCTGCTTGTGAAATTTCACCGCCATGTTTTTCACCACCCCCTTCACGAGGTCGTGCATGTTCAAGGACTGCACGTACAGGCGCATGGCCCCATTTTCGGACAAGCTCGCCCGAAGCACGTTCTCCACCAACACCCCGAGGCGCTTGTTCTCCTCGCGAATCAGGCCCAGGTAATGCTTGCGCGATTCCGCATCAAACGCGGGGTCAGATAGCGCCTCACTGGCCAGCCCAATGCTGGAAATGGGCGTCTTGAGCTCATGGGTGAGGTTGTTGACCAAATCGCGCTGAAGTCGGTCGGTGCGCTTGGTGCGTTGAATGGCAAACAGCGTGTACCCAACCCCCCCCGCGATCAGGAGCATCATCATCACACTTAGGGCAAAGGCCCCCAGCATTTGGCCAATCAAATAGCGTCCCAACTTGGGGAAGTGAACGCGCAGTTGCAGGGTCCCCAACGCCACGGAGTAGCCCTTCGCGAGCAGGGCATCACTGAAGGGCTCCGCATCGTCGAGCAGATAAACGGGTTGGCCGTAGCGGTTGTACGCCCCAAACACCGGATCCGCCTGAATGTCCTGTTCTTGAAAAGCCAATCGAAGCAAGGAATCCATGGGCAAGGCTTCCATGCGACGGACAATCAAACGTTCCTCCGGGGCGAGTTCATCCGTCCGCAAAAGCTGCGGATCTTCGGTTTGCGGATCGTCGAGGTGGGTGGCCGTCAGCCAGTTGGCCACGAGTTGCAGGCTCTGCTCGACGCTTTGGTCAAACACCTCTTTGCGAAGCTTGGCCGAGGACTCCAGCCAACTGACTTGCACGGCCACAATGACAAGCATTGCGGCGGTCATGGACCCGACGAGCAGAGGGATAAGCCGGCCTTTCATGCGTCAAAGATGGCGCGACCGGGTCAAAATCGGTCATGGACCGCTGGCCGGGCGTTCCCAACGCCAACAAACATTCACATCCCCTTCACAAAGGCTCGACATCTCGGGTCCTTGGTCGAAGTAGGTTTGCCTCGGATTCAATGAAGGGCAGTTCTAACGGGGATTTCGGAATCAGGTGAAATGTCGCAGTGGTGAACGCACCGCGGCGCAGCAGGTTTGGTGGGGGACACTCCTCGTCGAGAGCGGCACTCCAATCGGGGTGCCGTTTTTCATGGGGTCCTCAGAAACTTGGGTATCTTCGTCAGCCCGCCTCGGGTCATCTCAACCCCATGATTCCTCAGGAAACCGTCGACCAAATCATGAACGCCGCCGTCATCGAAGAGGTGGTGGGCGACTACGTGGAGTTGAAAAAATCGGGGAGTTCGATGCGCGGACTCAGCCCGTTCACCAACGAGAAGACGCCGTCGTTTTACGTGCTTCCGGCGAAGGGCATTTTCAAATGTTTCTCGAGCGGCAAAGGGGGCAGTGTCGTGACCTTTCTCATGGAATTGGAGAAGGCGAGCTATCCCGAAGCGTTGCGCATGTTGGCCCGTCGATACAACATCGAGGTTCAGGAAAAGGAGCGCACCCCCGAGGAAATCGCGGCAGCTTCCGCCAAGGAAGGCCTCGCCAACCTCGTGGGTTGGGCGTCCAAGTGGTTTATGGAACAAATGCGCAACACCGATTCCGGCAAGGCCATTGGCCGCAGCTATTTCGTGGAGCGCGGATTTCGGGACGACGTCCTCGACACGTTCCTGATTGGCTACAGCCCCGATTCATGGGATGCCTTGGCCACGGCAGCGCAGGAAGCGGGGTACACTTCGGAGAAGTTGGTCGAGGCAGGCCTGTGCAAGCAGCGGGAGGACGGATCGTTGTGGGACTTTTTCAAGGGCAGGGTCATGTTCCCGATTCGGGACGTGACGGGCCGCGTCATTGGATTTGGGGGTCGCACTCTGACCACGGACAAGAAGGTCGCCAAGTACTTCAACTCGCCCGAGAGCGTCCTCTACAACAAGAGCAAGGTCCTGTATGGCGTGCACCTCGCCAAGCCCTCCATCGTCAAAGAGGAGCGGTGTTTCTTGGTGGAGGGATACACCGACGTGATGGCGATGCACCAAGCGGGGGTGACCAACGTGGTCTCTTCGAGTGGCACCGCTCTGACCACGGGCCAAATCCACCTCGTCCGCCGCTTCACCAAGAACATCACAGTCATTTTCGACGGTGACGCGGCAGGCATTCGGGCTTCGTTGCGGGGCATCGACATGCTGCTCGCCGAGGGCATGGCCGTGAAGGTGGTGCTTCTGCCCGACGGCGACGACCCTGACACCTACGCCAAGAAGGTGGGCAGCGATGCCTTGCATCGCGCCATTCACGAGGACGCGCAGGATTTCTTGCAGTTCAAGACCAAACTGCTCTCCGACGAGGCGGGCAACGACCCGATGAAGCGCGCGGAAATGATCCGTTCCGTGGTGACTTCTATCGCCGCCATCCCCGACGCCATTCAACGGTCCGTGTACCTGCAGTCCTCGGCTTCCCAGCTGAAGATGGACGAAACCGTGTTGGGCACCGAAGTGGCCAAAGTCCTGCACGACCAATCGAAGGCGGCGGCCAAACGTGCCGCACAATCGAGCCCCTATGGCAAGGCCCGCGGCAGCGTGCAGACTCCGCCTCCCGCCCGCGGTTCAGGATTTCCTGGAGACCCGGGAGCCTATGGGGGCCCTGGCGCCGCCCCGCAGCCCGACCAAGCCCCGCCGGTCGGAGGTGACCTCACGCCCGCCCTTTTGGAGCGTGCAGTCATCGAAAACGACCTGATTCGCGCCCTATTGGAGTATGCGACCGAGGTGGTCTCGGTGACCATGGAAGGGGAGGAAGGCGAAGAGCCCACCACCCTCAAGGTGCCGTTTGCCGAACTGGTCATTCACCGCATCGAAGAAGAGGGTATTGAGATTCAAGAGCCCATGAACCAAGCGGTGGTCAAGCGGTTCTCCGACGAATTGGACCACGAACGGATTTTGACCGCGGATCAGCTGGCCCAAGACCAGGACATGGGGGTCCAGCAAAAGGTGGCAGGCGCCTTGGTTCAGCAACACGTGCTCAGCCCCAATTGGTCCCAGCGTCACAAGATTTATCCGGTGGTGGAACGGGACCAACTCACTTCTCTTTTGGAGGACAGCTTGCGTCGGATGCACTTGACGGACCTGCGGGATGCCTCCCGTGAGGTGTCGGCCAAGCTCGAGGCTGGCGAACTGAGCGTGGAGGAGGAACGCGACCTCCTGGCCCAAAAAGTCGATCTCACCCGCGAGATTCAAGCCACGTTGAAGCATTTTGGCACCGTCATTTTGCCATGAACGACCTCTTCAACACCACCCTGACCCTTGGACACCACACCCTGACCGTGCTCGAGTTGATGGAGGCCTTGCTGGTCTTGCTGGTGGCGCGCATTTTCTTGTCGGTGGTGCGTCGCGGCCTCCGCAGGGCGCAACGGTTGTCGAGCATGGACGAGGGCAAGCAGTTCATTGTCCGCAGGCTCGTGACCTCGGTTGTTTGGGCTTTGGCTGCCATGGTGGCTTTGTCAGTGTTGGGCGTGGATTTGACTGCCCTCTGGGCGGGATCGGCGGCCTTGCTGGTGGGCGTTGGAATTGGCCTTCAAGGGTTTTTCAACGACGTGATCAGTGGCTTTGTGCTGTTGTTTGAAGGGGGTGTGGCGGTTGGAAACGTCCTCGAAGTCGACGGAAAATTGGTGCGTGTGGAACGCATCGACCTCAGATCCACCCGGGTGGTGACCGTGGCCGGTGAGCTCATCGTGTTGCCCAACTCTAAGGTGGCAGGCGAAGCGGTGGTGAACTTGACACAGGGAGACAGCGCCATGCGCATCCGGGTCAACGTGGGTGTGGCCTACGGGAGCGATGTGGACTTGGTGATGCGCTTGCTTTCCGAGGCCATGGCCGAGCAGCCAGAAGTGCGCTCCACTCCCCAACCCGAGGTGTTTTTCCAAGAGTTTGACGACTCCTCCTTGAATTTCAGTGTAATGGGTTGGCTGGACGATCCCTGGTGCCGAATGGGCGTCCAAAGCCGGGTCCGAACTGCCATTGACGCCAAGTTCCACGCTCATGGTGTGACCATTCCGTTCCCGCAACGGGACCTTCACATTGTGACCTCCCCCCAAGGGGCGCCGGGCAGCTGACAGCCGCGCGAGAAAGGGTCTGAAAAAACTTTAAGATTCGCTGGGGTGAATGGCTCGCAAGTGCATGTTCAGCGAGGTACGACCGCGGAACGTGTTTTGGACCAAGGTGAACACCAAGTCCATTTCCTTCATTTGACGCACCTCCTCCAAGCGGTCGCCCATGCCAAATCCAATAGCCTCAAACCGGCCATGAGGCACTTCTGTGGTTTGGAGAATGAGCTTCAGGTGGCGCCCACGATGACCCACCGTGCGAGGTGGCAGGGCAGCTTTCAACCCGCTGGCCATGAAGACCGGCACGCCGTTGCCGGGCCCAAACGGCGCCAGCCTCCCCATTTCCTCAAAGACCTGAGGGGTCATCGCGTTGAGGTCAATTTCGAGGTGGTAACTGATGCTTGGTTCGGGGATGCGGCCGTTGACTTGGGACGCGATGCTTTTCTCGATGGCTGCGGTGAAGTCCTTGAGTTGGTCGCTGCGCAGTTGCAGGCCTGCGGCCATGGGGTGGCCCCCAAATTGCTCGAGGTAGGAACGGCAATCTTCCAGCGCTTCGTGGATGTCCACGCCGCGCACGCTTCGCGCACTGCCCATCAACAAGCCATTCTCTTCGCTCAGCACGATGGTGGGCCGATAACGCGCCTCGACCAATCGGCTCGCCACGATGCCAAGCACGCCGCGGTGCCACCCTTCGCCACACACGACCGTGCAGCAGCGCCCGGCCGGTTGTTCGGCCATTTGGGCCAAGGCTTCCTCGGTCATGTCCTCGTCCAAGTCCCGCCGAGCCTGGTTCATGGATTCGAGCTCGTATGCCAGTTCGTACGCCGTGTTGTCGTCGGAAGCCATGAGCAGCTCCACGGCTTTGAGCGCGTGGCCGACCCGCCCCGCAGCGTTGATGCGCGGACCGAGCGTGAAGCTGATGTCCCGAACCGAATTGGGGACGCGGTCGATGTTGGCGACGTGCAACATGGCGCGGATGCCCGGCCGCATCGTCTTGCGCAGTTTGCGCATGCCGTGGTGGGCCAAAATCCGGTTTTCCCCGGTGATTTCCACCAGGTCGGCACCAATGCTCAACGCCAGCAAATCCAAGTGGTCGTAGACCGAGGACATGGTCAACCCAATGGTGTTGACCAAGCCGGTGAGCAATTTGAAGGCCACACCGGCGCCCGACAATTCCTTGAATGGATAGGCGCAGTCCTCGCGCTTGGGGTTCAGCAGGGCGTGCGTGGTGGGCAAGGTGTCTGCAGGCAGGTGGTGGTCGCACACGATGGTGTCGATGCCGGCCTCAGCCGCCGCCGCGAGGGCGTCAAAATCTTTCGTCCCGCAATCCAACGTGATGATGAGGGTGCATCCGGAGACTTTCGCGCGCTCCACACCCTTCGGCGACACACCGTATCCCTCGCCATATCGCATCGGGATGTAAGGGAGCACCGGCACCTGCAGACCCTTCAAAAACGACGAAACCATGGCCACAGAGGTGGTCCCGTCCACGTCGTAGTCGCCGTAAACCATGATGCGCTCGTTGCGCTCGATGGCCTTCATGATGCGCGACACGGCTTTGTCCATGTCCTTCATCAAGAAGGGGTCGTGCAGCTTTTCCCTGCTTGGGTCCAAAAAGTCCTCCACCTCCTCAGTTGAGTTCATGCCTCGCTGAATCAACAAGGATGCAACCAAAGGATTCAGGCCCGTGTCTTTTGACAGGCGTCCGACTTCCTGAAAGTCAGGGGCTTTGGAAGGCTTCCATTCGAGGTTGTCCATGGCGCTTGAGGGGGATGCGGAGTCCGGTTGTGTTCCAGTTGTATCTTTCGACACGTCAAAATTACGCACATGACAACTCACCCCATCTTTTCTTCCGCCGTTGGCCGTTTTACGGCTGTTTGTTTTGCGGTCCTTTTGTCCGGTCTCACGTTGACGGGATGCTTGAACGACGACAACCTCATCGGCGAGAACTGCTACGACGAAATCCTCAACAACGGAGAAGAGCTCATCGATTGCGGCGGCCCCATCTGTGACCCCTGTGATCCTTGTGAAAACGAAGAGTGGGACCCTCTCTTGGGCGAGCAATGGGTGGATTGCGGCGGCAGCTGCGAGCCCTGTGCCACCAACTTCAACGGTGTCCTCGACGAGGGCGAGACAGGTGTGGACTGTGGGTGCGAAGGATGCCCTGCGTGCCCTGAGTTGTGCGGCGATGGCTTGATGAACGGCTACGAAACTGGCGTCGACTGTGGCGGTGTGGATTGTGACGCGTGCCCTACCTGTGACGACGGCATCTTGAATGGCAGTGAAACGGGCATCGATTGCGGCGGCAACACCTGCGACCCCTGCGAATGCCTCTGCGATTGCACCAACGGCATCCAAGATGGTTTGGAAGAATACATCGATTGTGGCGGCCCCAATTGTGAGCCCTGCGCTTCGACGATTTCATGGTACAATGCGGGTGTCCAGTACTTCGGGGACGCCACAGCATCTGCCGAGTTGGTGGGAGGCAACCTTCAAATCACCGGCATCAGCCTCACAGGTGCACAGGTGGGCTTTGTGGTCGCTGAGCCGGCCGACGGATGGTACAACGGCTACGTCATCGCCCTGAACCCCACGGCACTCCCCCAAGCGGCGGCGTACACAAGCACCGCGGGATTGAACTACACCACGTTGTTTGGCGGCAACACCACGTTCCAAATCACCTACATCGACGCGGTGTCTGGGGGATACGTGGTGGGATCGTTCAACGGCTCCGTGATGGAAGCCGCAGGCTCGGCGACAACGCTCAGCCAAGGCAGTTTCCAGTTGTCCATCAACTGATTGAACGGCGCTGGGCCTCGCGAGGCTCGTATTGCACTGACATTGTGATGTGGAAAAGGCGGCTTGGCCGCCTTTCCGCTTCTTGGCTGTGGGGGTGAACTTCGCCGGGTGCGTTGTCGCATCTCATTTCTGCAATCATGATTTTGACTCCCTCTTTTCTTCGACGATCTGGCAAGGCCATGTCGATGGCCCTTTTCGCTGCCATGTTGGTCTTCTCGGGCTGTGTGACCACACAGCAGTACGAGGCCCTTCAAACGCAATTGGACGAAGCGGAGTCGGAGAACGCGAGTCTTCGTTTGGCCCGACAAGATGCACAAGTTTCCAGCCGTGAGTTGGAGGGACAGGTGGCGCGCTTGAACGCGGAGAACGATGCCTTGGCGGAAGACGCCAACACGTTGAGCACAGAAGCCAAGCGGCTGCGGGAGGAGGTGGGGCGCCTCACCGAATTGAACAACGCCTTGACCGACCAAAGTTCTGGACGCTTGAGCGACATCGCCGCAGAGAACCGCCAATTGCTGGAAGACGTCATGAAAATCCGGGAGGAATTGCAGGCACGCGAGGATCGGCTGAACCGACTGGAAAAGGACTTGAATGAGAAGTCTGTCCTTCTCGAGGCCAGAAGCAAGCGCGTCGAAGAGCTGGAATCGTTGCTCGAGGCGCGTGAACGTGCCGCCGAAGCCCTTCGTGCCCGTCTCGCCGAGGCGTTGCTGGGTTTCCAGGGTAAAGGCCTGAATGTGGAGCAGCGCAATGGCAAGGTCTACGTCAGCATGGAGGCCAAATTGCTCTTCCCCAGCGGAAGTGCGAGCGTGGACCCAGGGGGGCGTGAGGCCCTACAAGGGCTCGCTTCTGTGATTGCCGAGCAGTCAGATTTGGAGATCGTGGTGGAAGGCCACACGGACTCCGACCAGGTCCGAAGCGCAAGCATCCCGCGCGACAATTGGGAACTCAGTGTGCTTCGTGCCACAGCAGTGGTCAACATTTTGCTCGAGAACGCCGGGGTCGACCCTTCCATGCTGGCGGCTTCTGGACGGAGCGAGTACCATCCCGTGGACGCTTTGGACAAGGGTAAGAACCGTCGCATCGAGGTCATCTTGGCGCCCAACCTCGACAGCCTCTACGAGCTGATCTCCGAGTGAGAAGCTTGGCCTGGAGTCAGGCATGAAAAAAGCCGCCCTGAAAGGCGGCTTTTTTTGTGGTTGCCCCACCAGGACTCGAACCTGGAAAAACGGCACCAAAAACCGGTGTGTTACCATTACACCATGGGGCAATTGCGCTTAGGCCGGGCAAAGATAATCAAGGAGAAGTAACTTTCGTCAATCATGCAGGTACTGAATTTTGTCGATGGTGCGTTCCAAAACACGCCTCAGGTCCTTGAAAATGTGACGCCAAGCACTGGGGAGGTTTTTGGGACCATCCCGCGTTCTGGCGCGGCGGAAGTGGACCAAGCCATGTCCGCTGCCAAACGCGCTTTCCCAACGTGGTCGAAGACGCCTGTCACGGAACGTGCCGCCTGCTTGGAGCGTTTGGCGGACGCCGTTCTGCACCATGCCGACATGCTGGCCAAAGAGGAAGCTCGGGACAACGGCAAACCCCTGTCTCTTGCTGCCCATGTGGACATTCCCCGTGCCGAGAAGAACCTGCGTTTCTACGCATCAGGGGTGCAGCACTATGCCAGCGAAAGTCATGCGATGGAAGGCGAGGCGATCAACTACACGTTGCGCAAACCTTTGGGGGTGGTGGCGTGCATCAGCCCATGGAATTTGCCCTTGTACTTGTTCACCTGGAAGGTGGCCCCCGCGCTTGCCGCAGGCAACTGTGTGGTGGCCAAGCCCTCTGAACTCACTCCCGTGACGGCCTATCTGCTGAGCACATGGGTCAAGGAGGCAGGGTTTCCTGATGGGGTGTTCAATGTCCTTCACGGTCTCGGGCCGGAGGTGGGCGAGGCCATGGTGACCCACCCTGACATTGCGGCTGTTTCCTTCACGGGCGGCACGACCACCGGTGCCCGCATTGCGGGACATGTGGCCCCCAAATTCAAGAAAATGAGCCTGGAGCTGGGTGGCAAGAATCCCGCCATCATCTTCGAGGACGCGGATTTCGAGGACGCCCTTCGCACCACGCTTCGCAGTTCATTTGCGAACCAAGGCCAAATCTGCCTCTGCGGCTCCCGCATCCTCATTCAACGCCCCATCTACGACAAGTTCAAAGAAGCCCTCGTGGCCAAGGCCGCCAAGATGGTGGCAGGCGATCCGTTGGACCCTTCCACGAAACTCGGCGCGGTGGTCTCGGAAGCCCACATGGAGAAAATCCTCTCATACATCACGCTCGCCAAGGAAGAGGGTGGTCAGGTCCTGTGTGGCGGCGACCGCCTCCATCCCGAGGGGGTGGAAGGAGGGTTCTATGTCGCGCCCACGGTCATCGAGGGCCTCGGTCCAGCATGCCGCACCAACCAGGAAGAGATTTTCGGCCCCGTGGTCACCTTGCAGCCGTTTGACACAGAGGAAGAGGCGCTGGCGTTGGCCAACGACACGGCCTACGGTCTGGCTGCAACGTTGTGGACCACTGATTTGAAGCGCGCCCACCGCGTGGCGGCAGGCATCGAGTCTGGCATCGTTTGGGTCAACACATGGTTGTTGCGTGACCTTCGCACACCTTTCGGTGGCGTAAAGGCCTCGGGTTTGGGGCGTGAAGGCGGGTTCGACGCCTTGGAGTTCTTCACCGAACCCCAAAACATCTGCATCAAACTCTGACGTAGGTCAGGCTTTCGACCCCTCAATTCCCTCCCAGCTCGTCGAGCTGGGTTTGCAACGCGCCGAGTTGTGCAGTGAGGGTGTCGACTTGGTTTTGCAACACAGTTATCAGCATCAGCAAGTCTTGGCCGCTGGCGATGACGGAACCGCTCGCAGTGAGGTTGCCCATTTGGTCCACTTGCAGTGCATCACTCCGGTTGTCTGCATCTGCGCCGTTTCCGACTGCGAACAACACGTCTGTTTGGTTCTCGAGGTTCCACTGTCCCACCACGGCGCTGTTTTCCTGGTCTGCGACGAGGTTGTACCCGATGGCGGCAGCGCTGTTGGCCGTAGCCGCGGACGAGCGGCCGGCCGCATGACTGTACAGGCCTGAGGCTGTGGTTTCGTAGCCTTCCGCGTGTGCGGCAAATCCGCTGGCTACACTTTGGAATCCTTCACTGTGTGCGGCATCGGCTGTGGCCGAAGTGCCTTCGCCTTCCGCGTGGGCACACGTGGCCGAGGCCGTGGTGTTGCGGTTGGACGCGTGGCTGTAGAGGCCGCTCGCGAGGCTCTGGTAGCCTTCGGCGTGGGCTGCTGTGTTGGTGGCGTCGGTGCGGTAGCCTTCGGCGTGGCTATAGTTGCTTGTTGCCTCCGTGTAGTAGCCTTCAGCATGGGAGGCCAATCCGCCTGCGATGGACCCAAACCCTTGAGAGTGTGCGGCCGTGGCGGTCGCACTGGACCCTTCGCCGATGGCACTGGAGCACACGGCTGTCGCAGTGCTGTTTTGGTTGGATGCAAAGCTGTACGGTCCCGAGGCTGTGGTGTTGCGACCCTGCGCTTGGGAGTAGGATCCGCTGGCGACGGTGCCAAATCCTTGGGCCAAGGTTTGGGTGATGCTCAGCGACCCAGACACCTCGCCAAGCGGGCCGGGTTGGCCCAGTGGGGTGATGTCGCTGTAGGTGCTGACCCCAAGCACGAGTCGCGCACTGTCCAACGTGCCGACCCCCGTTCCGCCACCTTCAATTGGCAGCACGCCAGAAGGAAGGAAGGGAGCACCGAAGAAGGACAGGAAGGAAATCAGGTCGTTGGATTCAATGGCCTCGTTCCCGTTCGCATCGGGATTGTAGGGGAATCCAGGGTTCGTTTGGGCTGAGGCCTGGTTGGTTAAGCAACACGCCATCAAGGCAAGGACGGGCAGGGCCCAGAAGCAGTTCTTCCAATTCATGTCCCAAAAGATAGCACCAAGCCAAAAAAAGAAGGCCGCCCCGAGGGACGGCCTTCCGAATTTAATGCGCAAGCTCAGTGGGAGGATTACTCAATAACAAGCAACTTCTTCGTCGTCACGAAGTCCTTCGAGCTCACTCGGACCTGGTACATGCCAGATTCGTAGTTGTTGGTGTTCAGCTCCAAGGTCGTTGGCCATCCCTCAAACATCTGTCCGTCGAACACATGTTCCACGAGAGATCCGTCCATGGTAAATACCTGGACCTTGACTGTCAAATCTTGTTTCACCGTGACCGTCAACGTCGCCTTCACTGAGGCAGGGTTCGGGTGCAATGTGGTGATTTCAATCAAATCCTTGACGTAAACAATCTCGGCATCTTGCTGACCCTCAACATCTCCATCAAGGAGTGGGTTTTGCAAGTCGCCCGTGCTTGTCAGGCTGTAGTTGTAAGTCACGTCGTTTCCGCATGCGTCAACTGCGCAATAGTGGAACGTCGTTTCCCATGGCTTTAAGAAGTCGAGGTCGCCGAAGAGGTCACCAGAGCCCATGGCACTGCTTTCCTCACCGTTGAAGACCAACGTACCGCCGTAGTAGTACCAACCGCTGAAGCCGTAAGCGGCGTTCTTGTTGTTGGCACCCACTCCAAACTGGAATCCGAAGTATTCGTTCGCAGGCTGGTGGCTCATGGTGAGCTCCGTGCCTTCGAAGGCCGTTCCTTCCACACCAGTGATGGTTCCGTCGAGGAGGATGGCGTATTCCCATGTCATGTGATCGCCCAAGCCGCAGTCGGACTTGTAGCTCTCGAGACCTGGAGTCGCACACCACTCTTCCCAGTTCATCAACGTTCCGAACGTGGCTTGCACTTCGAATGCACCCATGTCGTTCGACACCATCATGGTGACGGTTGCCGTACCGTTCTCATGGTCCTTCGTCATGGCGCCTTCATCCGTCATGTAGTACTCGCCGCCGGCGAAGTTGAACATGCGCATGCCGTGCTGGTTGGGGTTGTTGTCGCAGGTCTCACCGTCCAGCAAGGTGGCTGGGGTGGTGATGTCTCCGACCGTGTAAGACCCACCCGTCACGAACGGGTTGTTGATGCCGCTGGTGGTCACACCAGTCAAGTAGTCAAGGTGACCATCTTCGCCCAACATGTCTGCGCCGAGCGCGTCTGCAATCATCGCATTGGCAGCCGCGTTGGCGTCCACGTTGCATGCAGTTGCGTCGCTGCAGAAGTCCGAGGCCATGACGTCTGCAATTGCAGGGACAGTCACTTCACCACAGTAGGTGTCGTAAGGCACTTCAATGGACTCGTTGTTGAGCTCCGTTGGAATGTTCGACAACATGGGTGACGTTTCATCTTCGACAATCACCACTTGGGTGTGGCTTGCGCTGTTGCCGCATTCGTCAGTCACAGACCACAGGCGTGTGACGGTGTAACGGTTGGGGCAGTCGCCAGCCAAGGTGTCTGCAGTGAAGATGACCTCCACGTCAGAACAGTTGTCAGAAGCAGTCAACACAGCGGCATTGTCGGCTGCGCAATCCAAAGTCACGTCAGCAGGCAACGCTTCGTTGAATTCAGGCGCAGTTTCGTCCACCACCGTCACCACTTGGGTGTGGCTGTTGTTGTTGCCGCACTCGTCTTCCACAGACCACATGCGTGTGATCTCGTAGCGGTTGGGGCAGTCGCCGGCCACCGTATCCGCCGTGAAGATGACCTCCACGTCAGAACAGTTGTCCGTAGCTGTCAATACCGCAGCGTCGTCCGCTGCACAGTCGAGCGTCAAGTCACCTGGCAGAGCCTCAGTGAATTCAGGTGCTGTAGTGTCCTGAATGATGATCACCTGCTCGGCGTTTGCGTGGTTGCCGCAAGCGTCCGTGGCCGTGAACGTGCGCGTCACAACGTAGTTGCTCGGGCAGTCCGCGTAGGTGGTGTCAGCATCCACTGTGATGTCAACCACGCCGCAGATGTCCGTGGCCTGTGCCATCTCCAAGGGGTGTGCATCGCTGCACTCCGCCGTGTAGTCGGCAGGAACCATGGTGAATTCAGGATTCGTGGTGTCTTCGATGGTGAAGATTGCAGTTGTGCTGTCGGTCAAACCGCACTCGTCGGTCAACACCCATGTCACAGTCACCTCACCGGTTTCACCGCAGCCGTCGCTCAGCTCAGGGTTGGCAGGGATGGAGCTCCATGTGACGTCGCCGCAAGCGTCAATGTCACCGGTTGCACCTCCTCGGTTCTCCAACCAAGCCGCAAACTCTTCTGCGTCGGTCACCGTGATGATGGAGTCCACGAGGATGATGGCATCGACCAAGATGGTTTGGTCCACCAAGATGATGTCGATAATCTCGTTTCCGTCTTCGTCTTCGTAGATGACTTCTTGCTCCACCTGGATGATTTCTTCCACCTGGATGGTCTCTTCAACCTGAACGATGTAGCTGTAGTCACCGCACTCGATGGTTGCGTCCGCAGCTTCTGCCGTGATGACAGGAGCAGTGGTGTCTTCCACCGTGAACGTGGCCGTGGTGCTGCTTGCGTTGCCGCAAATGTCCGTGGCCGTGTAGGTCACCGTCACAGAGCCTGTGTTGCCGCATTCGTCGCTCAAGGCGGGTGCTGCTGGGCTCATGCTCCACATGACGTCGCCGTCACAGTTGTCAGAAGCAGCAGCTCCACCGCGGTTGGCCAACCAGTTGGCCAAGGCTTCGTTGTTGCTGAAGTCGCCGGCACACTCGATGGTCATGTCCTGAGCTGCAGCGTCAATGCTTGGCGCGATTTCGTCCTTGACCGTGATGATTTGCTCTGCTTCAACGGAGTTGTCACAGTTGTCAGTCACAGTCCAGCGGCGAATCAACAAGTAGTCGTTGTCGCATCCGAGCACCATGGTGGCTTCTTCGTACTCCACGTCCAAGTTCTCGTCCACGAGGTCAGAGACGATGGGGTCGATGAGCACCACTTCTTCAGCGCATGACACGGTGTAGTCTTCAGGAACGAAGTCAAATACAGGTGCATCTTCGTCAACCAAGTTGATGATGACCTCCGCCGTGGACGAGTTGCCGCACAAGTCGGTGATCGTCAACACACGCAAGTACGTGGCAGATGCGCCGTTGTACATGGGGTGTGGCTGGTTGGCACATCCACCTGAGATTGGGAAGTCCTCTGCAGTGCAAGAGAAGAATCCGCTGCAGTCGTCGATGTATCCGATTGGGAAGCTGTCCCACTCAGAGTCGAGCGGGTAAGCCCAAATCACGTCTGGTGGGTATGCACCCTCTACGTCGTACTGCGCAGCGGGGATGGAGATTTCTCCTGGGCCCATGTAGATCGGCGCAGTGTTGTCTTCCACCTCAATGATTTGCTCGATGTCCGTGCTGTTGCCGCAATCGTCCGTCAATGTGTACGTACGGAGGATGGTGTAGCAACCGGTGCTCGATGCAGGAACGTTGATTTCAGCGTTGACCTCCAAGAGGCTGTCCGCTTCCACATCCCAGGTGATGGTCACATCGTCGTCACAGTTGTCCATCGCTTCGACGTCGCCGAAGAGCTGGTCAGGGAAGTCGCGGTACTCCGCGCAGTCCACAAACGCTGTGTGAGCTGTACCTGTCGGTGCAGTTTCGTCAATGACCGTGATGACTTGCGTGTGCGAAATCACGTGGCCACAGAGGTCTGCAGCAGTCCAAGTGCGTGTCACCGTGTAGCTGTTGGGGCAGTCGCCTGCCTCGATGGCTTCTTCGAACTCCACAGTCACATCCGTGCAGTTGTCGTACGCCGTCAACACAGCCGCTTCGGGGTGTGCGCAGTCCAACGTCATGTCTTGGGGCAACTCCTCGTTGAAGATGGGTGCCGTTTCGTCGATGACGGTGATGATTTGCTGGTGGCTGTTGCTGTTGCCGCAGGCATCTTCAACGTACCAGTTGCGCGTTACCGTGTAGCGGTTGGGGCAGTCGCCGGCCAAAGTGTCTGCGGTGAAGATGACCTCCACGTCAGAACAGTTGTCTGAAGCCGTCAACACAGCCGCGTCGTCCGCAGCACACTCCAAGGTCATGTCACCTGGCAACGATTCGTTGAAGCTTGGCGCTTGATTGTCTTCGATTGTGATGACCTGATCGCGTGAAGTGGCGTTGCCGCACTGGTCAGTCACCGTCCAAGTGCGCGTCACGGTGCGTGATCCGCTTGCTGCGTCTTCGCCGCAATCCACGCTCGTCGTCTCCACGTAGGAGATCTCGAGGTTTTGGTCGAAGCAAATGTCGCAGTTGTCTTGGGCAGTAGGCTCACCACCGGTAACCTCCACGATGTAGTTGGCATCGCAGAAGCTGTTCACTTCAATCGTCGTGTCGCCGGGGAAGTAGACAAACTCAGGAGCGAGGCTGTCGTACACCATGATGGTCTGCTCGAACTGAGAAGCGTTGTCGCAGTCGTCAATGGCTGTCCAAGTCCGGTGCCAAGAGCCAATGCATCCGCCACTCGTCAACACAGCAGAAACCGTGTATTCGAGGTCGTCGTCGCAGTTGTCCATGGCCTCGTACAAAGGCAAGTGGCTCGCGTCGTTCATCAACGCTTCCGTCGCGTCTTCGCAGGCCACGAGCTCCATGTAGAAGCCTTCGTTCCAGGTCGGCGCAGAGTTGTCCACGATGATCACAGTTTGGGTGGCAGAGGCAGAGTTGCCGCATGCGTCTGTCGCCGTGTAGGTACGTGTATACACCGCACCGGCACAGGTTTCACCTTCTGTGTATTCGTCCTGCCAAGTCACAGACACCGCACCTCCGCCGTCGGCGTAGAGCTCGTTGAATGTGCAGTCGTCTTCCACCTGGAATGACGTTTGGCCAAACCAATCGTTGGACTCGTCGCTGATCTCCACAGAGGATCCCACACCGTTTCCGCTTGGCGCAGTTACTGCGTATGACACCACGTCGTCGCCTTGGAAGCTGTCTCCCAAGTATGCACTGCACTCAATGTTCAACACAGGCGCAGCCGTGATCACAGGTGCAGTGGTGTCGCTGATGTTGATGGGGTAGCTCACCGTGGTGGCGTTGCCGCAGTTGTCTGTGGCGGTCACCGAACGGATCACAGTGTAGCATGTGCCTTCACCCAAAACAGGCGTAGAGTCTGTCCACTCGACTTCCACCAAAGAGCTGATGTCGTCATAAATGGTAGACCAGTTTTCGTTGAACGTGGAAGTCCAAACACCATCCTCACCTTCCGTCCAGTCGCGAAGCGCGCAGTCGGTAATGACCAAGGGATACAAGGTTGAAGCGCTGTACTCGTCGCAGTCCACAAAGAACTCGGAAGCCATCACCACTGGTGCTTCTTCGTCAATCACGTTGAGGATCTGATCGAACGAGGTCACGTTGCCACAACCGTCAATGGCTGTATAGGTGCGAGACACGCTGCCAGGGTTGCTGCATGTGCCGCTCTGCAGGTCTTGCGTGAACGTCAAGCTCACAACACCAGAACAGTCGTCGGCCGTGGCCTTCACTTCGTTCAAGTCGTCGCAAGACAAGGTGTCTTCCAAGTTGGCCGAGAAGGTTGGACCTTCCGTGTCCTTCACCGTGATGGTCTGCGAGCAAACCGTCGTGTTGAACCCATCGTTTGCCACCCACTGACGCTCCACCACCATGATGAAGGGGCAGTCGTCGATTTGGGTGTTGTTCTGAGTGAATGTCACAGAGCCACAAGCATTCTCGGGCTCGTTGCAACCCTCGTACATCGGATCCCAGTTGGCGCAGTTGTCCGTGACCTCCAAACAAGGCACCGGGAACATGGCGTCAATGGCGTCGAAGCTGCCGCACTCAAGGGCAGACAACTCCACGGTGATGTCCTCAGGGCAAGACACGAATTCAGGCGCTTGCGTATCGTTCACAGCGAACGTTTGCGTCACGCTTTCAGCAGTGTTTTCTTCAATGTTGAACACACCGTACGTCGCCTGGACAAACTCGTCGCCGCAGAACGTCTCAAAGAACACAGGGTTGGTTACATCGGCAATCACGTCGCCAGAGAAACCGGCCACCGGCTCACCGTTGAACAAACCCTCCCAACCGAACCAACCGCCGAAGCCGTCGTTGCAGTTGTGGTTGTTTCCACCCACACCAAGCTGGAAACGCTTGTTGAGAGACACAGGCATGTGGTTCAAGAAGATGACTTCACCTGCATGGCTCTCATCCAAACGCGTGAGGCGTGAGATGGTGTTCACCATGTTATACACGTCAATCGCAGAAGGATCGATCTCACACTGCCAGTTGGTCAAGAGACCGTGGGCAGGGCTTTCAGCCAACCATGTTTCTGCGTTTTGGCCGTGGTTGAACTGCATGTCCACCTCATAGGTGATGGAGGGGGTCACGTCGTTGTGAACCACACCGGTCAAACGCGCAGTACCGTTGGCGAAGACTGTCAACGTCAAGGGGTTGGCCTCGTCTTCCACAAACATGTCACTCAAGCAGTCCGTTTGGGCGCTCAAGCCGTAGATGCGAATCGCAGCGTCGGCACCAGGTCCTTCCGCAGTGATCACGTCGTAGGTCGTGTATCCCAACAAACCGTCGTTGAAGGCACACACCAAAATGTCGTCGGTGCAGGTGTCTGCAGCCGCGAATTCAGGATCGCATCCTGTGGGGAGGTCCTCCGCGCATTCCACAGACACTTCCTCTTCGAGATCGTCCAAGAAGTCGGTGGAGCAGAAGTACTCTTCGTTGTCGATGATTTCGACGCCGCAATCGCATTCGTCGAGGTCGCTCTGGCTGATGACACCGTCACCATCCACGGCCAACTGGAATGCTTCGCAATCGAGAGGCAAGTAGAGTTCGACAAGCAAGGCGTCCATGCCTGCTGCGCAGAGGCACTCGTCATAAGACCAAGTACCCACCACGAGAGAGGAGCCGTCGGCGTACTGAACAATGGTGTTGTTGGATTCGAGCACCACTACGCTTCCGTTTTCGAAACCGCTTTCGCACTCGGTGAACACTTCCAATTCACGACCGTAGAGCTCAGACTCAGGGTACTGACATCCTTCTGGGAAGATGCCACCGCCACAGTTGCCCATGCAGTCGGTCATCAAGCAAGAACCGTCGTCGCAACCTGCGCCTGCGTCGTAGTTGCAAGCCGCAGGATCGGTGCAACCAGCGTAGGCATCACCATCACAGTTTCCACAGACGTCGTTGTACAAACAAGTCTCGTCTTCGATGGTGGCTGTCTCGTCGTAGTTGCAAGCCTCGCTGTCTGTGCAACCGAGGCAAGAAGTGCCATCGCCGTCACACACACCACACTGGTCGGCGAAGTAGCAAGAGCTGTCGTCAATGGTGGCTGTCTCGTCGTAGTTGCAAGCCTCGCTGTCTGTGCAACCGAGGCAAGAAGTGCCGTCGCCGTCACACACGCCGCACTGGTCGGCAAAGTAGCAAGAGTCGTCATCACAGTCAGCCTCCGCATCAAAGTTGCAGGCCATTTCGTCCGTGCAACCGAGGGTGCCTTCACCGCCACACTCGCCGCACTCGTCAAGGTACTGGCAAGATTCGTCGTCACAATCGGCCTCGGCATCAAAGTTGCAGGCCATGTCGTCCGTGCAGCCGAGGGTGCCTTCACCGCCACATTCGCCGCACTCGTCCAAGTACAGGCAAGAGGCATCGTCGCAACCTGCGCCCGCATCGTAGTTGCAGGCCATTGCATCGGTGCAACCTTCGTAAGCGCTTCCACCGCAGTTTCCGCACACGTCGTTGTACAAGCAAGAGCCATCGTCGATGGTGGCTGTCTCGTCGTAGTTGCATGCTTCAGCGTCAATGCAGCCGAGGCAAGACAAGCCGTCTCCGCCGCATACGCCACATTGGTCAAGCTGGTTGCCTTCACAATCGCAGTCGCCGGCAGGAATGTCTGCACAGCCGCACTCGTACACGTCGCCAGGCCCACCACAAACTCCGCAGTCGTCGAGGAACAAGCATTCTCCGTTTGAGGGGTCGTTGTAGTTGCAGGCAGCCATGTTGGTGCAGTTGTCTACATCGTCACAGATGTAGTCCCCGTCCACGTTGAAGAAACAGTGGCCGTTGCAAATGCCCAAGACGTCGACCACACCCACACATGGGTCCTCAACGTCACAAATGCCATCGTTGTCGAAGTCGCCAAAGGGGCATGAATCTTCGCAATCCACGATGCCGTCGTCGTCGCTGTCGTGGAAACAGTCGTCACCCGCTTCGTCTTCGTCGCAAGTGCCGTTTTGGTTCACATCCAAGCAATCGTCTTCGTCGTCACAAATCCCGTCCGCGTCTGCGTCCGCATTGCAGTCACCACCACAAACGCCAATGGCGTCCAATTGGGTGCCTTCGCAATCACAGTCGCCAGCGGGAATGTCGGAACAGCCGCACTCGTAGATCTCACCGGGACCGTTGCAAATGCCGCAAGCGTCGACCGCGCCCACGCAGTCGTCTTCGTCGTCACAAATGCCGTCCGCATCAGCGTCTGCCGCACATCCGCCGCCGCATACGCCCAACGCGTCAATCACGTTTCCGTCGCAGTCGCATGCGCCTTCAGCGATGCCGTCACCGCCGCACACACCGCACTCGTCGAGCACGTTGCCGTCACAGTCACATGAACCTTCAGCGATGTCAGCACATCCGCACTCGTAAATGGCGCCTGGGCCATTGCAAATGCCGCAAGCGTCGACCACGCCCACGCAGTCGTCGATGTCGTCACAGATGCCGTCCGCATCTGCATCGGCGTCACAGTCACCACCACACACGCCCAAGGCGTCTTCCGTGGCATCACCGCCGCACTCACCCGCGCAGTCAATGTCGAGTACGCAGTTGCCGTCGCAGTTGAAACCGTCCTCAGGAAATTCGCAAGAGCCGTTATCCTCCGTGGCTTCTGCATCGTAGTTGCAAGCCGAAGCATCGGTGCAACCGAAAGAAGCGAACAGGCAGTTGCCGTCGTCGTACAATGCGTCGGGGTCATAGTTTGAAGCCAACTCATCCGTGCAACCTCCGCATTCTCCGTCGCCAGAGCAAATGGGGAGCAAGTCACGAAATTCATTGCTTTGGATCCCTTCCACAAAGACCTGAACCTGGAATTGTCCATTGATGATTCCGGCAG
>Ga0115013_10000338_pt1 | contig 28724 bp, 36 predicted proteins | sample SouAtlMetagenome_2_FD_88686 | JGI IMG/M metagenome (GOLD analysis project Ga0115013, IMG submission 88686) | Marine eukaryotic phytoplankton communities from Atlantic Ocean - South Atlantic ANT15 Metagenome | ecosystem: Environmental > Aquatic > Marine > Oceanic | place: South Atlantic Ocean...
AATAATGTATTTAGTGTTTACTAAACATAATTGTGCATCTTGTGAAAAGGCTAAATTACTATTAAACAGTAAACAAATACCTTATACATGGATAAACATAGAAGAAATGCCAGAAATGATACCTATAGTTAAAAGTTTAGGCGTTAAAACAATGCCAGCTATTTTTAGCTATGAAGGTGGTTATGATAATTTGGAAGCAGAATTAATGATGAAGGAAAATCCTAATGGAAGCTAAAAAGAGTGATACATTTCAGTTTATAGGTAATAATATTAAATACGCAGACTTAACTCCAGAACAAGATTTCTTATTTAATTTACTAGTTAATGCAGAACAACAAAAGTCATTACTAGTGCAGAAACTTGCAGAAGAATTAGGAGTTGAGGATGTCAGTGGTCAAAACTAAGATAGGTCGTCCTGTCGGGTCTAAAGATGGCATATCTCGTAAACGAGCAGGGCGTCCAGCAGGGTCAAAAGATAAAAAGAAAAAGGTATTAAAGCCTAATCCAGTAACAGCTAAACATGATTATAAAAAGAAGTATGGTTATATGAACTTTACCGCTATTTATGGTTTTGATAGTTATACTGAGGAATTGGTTAGATACTTATGGAAAGACCCTGAACATGAATTTGTCGCAACAGACCCTAATGACAGTAAGTTGGGTAACTTCAATAGAAGTATTGGTAACTTGTCATGGTCTATATACAGGTGGGATATAATGTCTCATGTAGGATTTATTGAAGAGGGTAGATTCCCTGTGGTAGTAGTTGCTGCCGAATACTGGGATGAAGTTAAGAAGCTACCTAATCCTCATGATGTTAAATTAATATGTTTGTCACACTGGGAGAAGTAACAATGGATGATATATTTTATCCGAAGAAGAACAACGAAGACTCAATGATTGTTAAAGTCCTCTGGACGGATATGATTGATGATGTAGCTGTTGTTTCCTATAAAGATAAAGAATATACGCTATACTGGAATGACTCATGCAGCTACTATGCTGGTGAGGTTAACGGACTAGAAGGTTACTTAGTGTAACCGCTTATCGGGGTCTCTCTGGGATGTTCCTTGGCTTATGCTAGGGGATGTCTCGGAGAGACCCCTCTATTTTTTTTTTTTGCTTAATTTTATGATAAAATAAATACTTCGCAATAATGATACAGTAGCTACGGGGGTGGGCTACGAAGAGGGGGTTGGGGGTGTAGCAATTACGAGGGTAATATCAAAGGTTATTGTCCAAATTCTATCTAACAAGCCCTATTGTATGTTTGTTGTTTGTTGTTAAATTATAATCTAAATCCTATGTGATTTATGAAAAATAATTATGATGACAAGAATTATGAAAAATAATTAAGTGTCATTAAAAATGACTAATGGAGAGCAAAATGAAAAGATATTTAAAACGCCTTTGGTGTGCTATAATGAATCGTAAATGCAGCCCAACTTGTGATTGTTTAGACAATGCTTGATGAGTATGACTTAGATAAGAACGGTAAACTAGACCCAGAAGAACGTGCTATATATTTAGAAGATAGACGTAGAATGATGGAAGATGAGGACGCTAAAAGAGATGCCCAAAGAAATATGACTTGGTTCGCATTAAGTGGCATGGTAATGTATCCTCTTGGTATTTTTATGTGTAGCCTCGTAGGTATGGATACTGCCGCCATGTTGATAGCTGATATAGCTAACATCTATGTTGTCTCTGTGTCTGCACTTGTTGGTGCATACTTTGGTTTTACCGCAATGGGAGCAAAGAAATAATGTCTCAAATAGCCACGGCAATGCTAATACTGGGATGCGTCATCTGTGGAGCAATCTTTGTGTTTACACGAGATTACACAGTAAGAGATAAGGACATTCCCAAGTATTTGTCAGGAAACAATAAACAAAAGAAGGAAGAATGAATGTTAAAGAAATTAAAATACTGGCTTAAGGTCAAACGACTGCTATTGCCTGTTGCGATAATCGCTGGAGCTTCTTCAGCACACGCACTAGACTTAGGCGGTGGACTTTCTGTAGGAGCAACTACAGACTTAAGCTACACGACAGGTTCGGAACTATGGGAACTTGACGTCACACCAAAAGTCGCTATGACTGCTTTCGGAGCATCTTTGAGTGCTGAAAGTGACATAGACATATTAAGCTTAAACACTAATAATGAATTAAAAGATATGTTCACAGGAATTGACTGGAAAGCTTCTTATGCTTGGAAAGGCATGACAACTTATACAGAAGTTTCTTCAGATGCAGACTTTGAATTCGGCAACATCACAATGGGTGTTAAGTACAGCTTTTAAATAAAAAGAGTCCTTGATTTTTTTTTAATGAGAATCAAGGGCTTTAATTTCTGCTTTTTTATGTTAAAAATGAATGGCTTATTCACGAACAATTTATTCGTTTTTAATATGGAAAAGTATCAAAAACAACTGATAATAATTCCGAAATAATATTCTAAACAACTAGGAGAAAAGATTATGGCAAATCCTAATCCCACCGTTAAAGTTAATGGCGGCAAAAGAGAGGGTGCTGGAAGACCAAAGGGTTCTAAAAATATTAACTCAATGGCTTCCGTGAAGAAGCTTGAAGAACTTGGCTTTGACCCTATAGAAAAAATGGTTGACCTTTATGGAGAGATAGAAATGAAACTTTCTAGCGGTACTATAAGAGAAGGCTCTGGGGCTTATGCCCAATTAGTCGCTACACGAGGACAACTTATCAACAACCTTATGCAGTATGGTTACAAAAGAGTTCCTGAGAAGATTGAACAGGAAATCACTGAGAAGAAGCCGATTGCTGTTAAACTAGACTTGGGAGTCACTAATGAAACAGGGAATAATCAGAACGTGGAGTAGCATTAAACATGATAATGGAGTAGCACAAATATTGCTGTATGCTCTATGGGGTTTATTTATCTCTGGAATGTATTTGGAAGACGAGTCTATGAGACTATTGGTCGCAGGGTGGGTAGTTATACAAACAACAACAATCATTATCCTTGTATGGGGTAATAAGAAATTCCTACAATACTCGTTGCTAGCTAACGTTGCTGCTTCTTGTTGCATACTAGGATTATACATAACTACTCTGTTAGTACCCGATAAAGAAGCCGTTGGTCAATTAGTTTATTATTTCAATAGCGTTGATGGGATGCAAAGAGCTAACATGGGTTATACCCTTTACGATAAATTTCATGATGCGGCTGTGTTCCTTTCCAAAGGTCTTAGCTGTGGTATGCTTATTGTGCATGGTATTTACCTTGCAAATCTCGTTCAAAGACAAGAATTAGAAAAGAAGAGGTTTAGCAATGGACGAACTTAATTTAACCACTATGATGCCACTATTCGTGGCTCTGGTAGGTTCAGCTGGGTTATGGAAGTTTCTTTCCGTAAAGTCTCAGCAAGCACATGATAGAGCAGTGCAAGACCAAGAGTCTCGTGCTCAATTTAATGACACACTTAAAGAACAAGTAGACCATCTAACTGAAAGGGTAGAAACACTAGCTAGCGAGAAAGAAAAGCTATTATTAGAAATGGGTAAGCTTCGTGAGGACTTAGCCACGGCTACCGCTACTATTAAACATTTAGAGCAAACACTTTTAATTCAACAAAGCAAATAGAGGACGACTATGATAGACCCCTTCACAGCCCTTAGTGTAGCGTCTGCTGCTGTAAGTCAAATGAGGACACTTATTACTAATGGTAGGGATGCTAGTGCTGCAATGTCTAAGTTTGCTGGGGCTTGGAGTGATATTAACTTTGCTGAAAATAAAGCAGCTAATCCTCCTTGGTATAAATCCTTCTCTCAAAGCGTTGAGAAAGAAGCATTAGAGATTTATACAGCCAAGCGAAAAATGGCAGAGATGAAAAAAGAAGTTGAAACCATGATACAATTTATTCATGGACCAACTGGTCTTGCGGAGTATAAAGATACGATTAGAGCTGTTAGAGATGAAAGAAGAAAGCATGAATACAAGAAAGAAGAAATAAAGCAAGCCATTATTGATTGGACAGTAGGCATACTTTGTTTTCTTGTTGTTGTTGGTCTTATAGGGGTAGCTATATGGTTTGTAGGAGGTAGTCAAGGTAAATGGTAGGAATGTACTCGTGGAATAATCGTTACATTGTTATTGATGAGAATGGCAAAATTATTATATCAACTACCAATAAAAGAATAGCCAGACATCAGATGATAAAGGAGAAAGAGAATGGCGAGAGCGAATCCCCGAATATGGGAGAAGGCTAAGAAAGATGCTGTGTCTAGGATGGGTGGTAAACACTCTGCTAGAGCTATGCAATTAGCCGCTAAACTTTATCGTGATAGGGGTGGTAAATACACTGGTGGTAAAGATGCTTCACAGAAGTCTATGACTAAGTGGACTAAACAAAAGTGGCGTACCAAATCAGGAAAGAATTCTGTGTTAGGTTCGGGAGCCAGTGGAGAACGTTATTTACCTACTAAAGCAATTAATAGAATGTCTAAGAGTCGCTATGCAAGGTCATCAGCCAAAAAGCGTAGAGACACTAAGGCAGGTAAACAATATTCAATTCAACCTAAAAGAAGAAGGAAGAAATAACATGCCAATGGGAAAAGGAACATACGGAAGTAAAGTGGGTAGACCTCCGAAAAAGAAAAAGAAGCCTATGAGTAACAAAGCTAAAATGGCTAAACTTCGTTCTATGAGGAAAAAGTAGCTAAAAGAAAGGTAGGCAAGTAATGCCCAAAAAGAGAATTAAAAGGTTATTCAGTTCTGTTAAAAAGAAAGCAAGGACTGCTAAACAAAAGGCTGCCCTCAAAGCGGCTCAAGCTGCCTCTGCTGCTAAGCGTAAAGTAAAGGGGAAGACATCATCAATTAAGAAAAGAGGAAGATATCTTGGCTTAGCCGTAAAAGCTAAAGCTAGAGGAAGAGCCTTACAAGCTAAGCGTAATACTAAAAAGAATGTAGGAAAAGCTTCTGCTCGTACAAAGAATATATCTGCTACAGCTAGAACCAAAGGCACTAACTTTAGAGCTTCAACAAAAGCTAAGATGGGTCTTGCTAAAGCTGTTAAAACAAAAGGTCTTAAGAATAAAGTCGTAGCTACATCTAAAGCGGCTGTTAATGTTGCTAAAGTAAAATCTGCTAACAGGAAGCGCACTATGGCTACTCGTTTAGCAAACACTAAGCGTTCTCAAGCTGCTGGCATTAAGACTAAATCTCGTAAAGATAATAGACCAACTCTAGGTTCTCTTAAGGCTAAAGCTTTAAAGAAGTATAAAGCTGCTAGACGAACAGTTGGAGTTGCTCGGAAGTTATTCTGATGGCTAAAGACCCTAGACTAATCAAGTTAGGTTTGTCTGGTTATAATGTAGCTAAGAGAACTCCTAATCATCCAACCAAGTCTCATGTTGTTGTTGCTAAAGTCGGTGACAAGATTAAGACTATTAGGTTTGGTTCACAAGGGGCTGTAGGAAGCCCTAAGAAAAAGAATGAGTCTCCAGCATATAGAGCTAGAAGATTAGCTTGGAAAAAGAGACATGCTGAAGATATTAAGCGTGGTAAGATGAGTGCTGCTTGGTGGGCTAACAAGGTTAAATGGTAATGAAAGAACTAGCAACTTTATATGTAGTTCTTGTACTATTTTTTCTTGGTGCTGCGGAAGTAGTACAGTATTTCCATTAAAGAGAGTAATAATATGACAGATATAGTTTTACACAAAGGTCAATCAGAAATCATTAGAGACCTGTTTGTAGAGCAAAACAATAGATATGCAGTAGTGTGTGCTTCAAGGGGTTTTGGTAAATCCTTTCTAGCCGCTACTGCTGCTATGTTAGCTGTACAAGAATTAATGGAGTTGGGTGACGAAGTTCCTAATAAGAACGTAGCCCTTATTGCTCCAACATACAGCCAAGCAGTAGATATTTATTTTCCTTTATTGGCGTATCAATTAGGCTTAGAAGAATTTGCTGACAAGTCTTCCAAAGCGTCTGGAACATTCTGGTTTCCAGGCAATGTTAACTTAAGACTATGGTCTTATGAAGCATCTGAAAGGATGAGGGGTACTGGGCAATACTTTGTTATTGCTGACGAGGTTACCTCTTGGAAAGGTGCTGGAATGAATTTAAAGGAATCTTGGGAATCAATCATACAACCGTGTTTGACTACTCGTTGGTCACCAGATATGCAAAATAAATTTAATGCTCCCTCTGCAGGTCGAGCATTGATTATTAGCACACCTAGAGGTTATGATTATTTCTATGAAATGTGGAATAGACAAGATACAGACGATGAGTGGAATTCTTATCACTTTACATACAAGGATTCTCCTTATACAGATGATACAGAAATTGATAGGGTAAAACTTACACTAGACCCTCTAAAGTTCGCTAGAGAATATGAAGCAAGCTTTGAAGACTCAGGTACTAATGTATTTTACACCTTTAACAGAAAAGAACACATCGATAAAACTCTTCCTAATTTTGAAGCAGATGAAGATGTACACATAGCAGTAGACTTTAACGTAGGCATTATGGCTTCCGTTGTGTTTGCTCTACGTGGTAATCAAATACACATACTAGATGAGATGCAAGGACACCCAGACACGGAGTCTCTTTGTAAAGCATTAACGGCTAAATATCAAGGACACCGTTTAATAAGTTACCCAGACCCTGCAGGTAAAGCGAGAAAGACATCTGCAGCAGTAGGTACAACAGATTTCAGCATACTACAGTCACACGGAATAGCTACGAGGGCGCATAATAAAGCACCTCCAATAATTGATAGTGTAGCGGCTGTTAACAAGAAATTTAAAAACGCTAACGGTGATATTGACATGTTGGTTCATCCTAAATGTGTTAACACAATTAAATCAATAGAGCGTACTCAATGGGTTGAAAGTAACCCCGATACAGCTAGCATTGATAAGAAAGAAGGCATAGAACATTGGACTGATGCCCTTCGTTATGCAGTTGAATATTTATATCCAGTGCGTTCAGGAACTAAAGCAACAACAAGAGGCTTTGGCTTCTAATATACAGAAGATTAAGCTAGACACCATCGTCTATGCAATGAAACATTTTACTTAAATACCAGCCGAGGCTCGTGGAAAGGAAAATATAACATGCCGAGAAGTAGAATTAACTCTCGCTCTAATGACTTGTTAAAGGACGATGGAGCAATACTTCTTTCTATAGTGAAAGGAGAACAGGTTCAATTTGAAGTTACTCTCGGATGGCTCACCAACTTAACAGGCTACACAATTACACCCAAAATTGTTGAAGCTAATGTAGTTGGTTTAGACACCGATAGTACTACTGATGATTTACCAACATCAAAACAAACTGGCGGTCAAGTTAAAACTTTAACAGTAATTGACTCGACAGTTACAGATAATAAATTTAAATTAGTAATACCAGAGGACTTAGTTGACCTCTATGTTACTCAGCCAACACCAGAGCACCCAGTATATGGTTTCTTTGGACTGGAAATTCGTGATAACGGTGTAGGAAACCAACAACAGGTGTGGAAACCTATGCGTGGATTAGTCGAGATACTATATTCTCCAAGTGAGGAGACGTAAGCTATGCCACAGTTTAATGTTTCTTTATCTCGTACAGGTGGTCAAGGCTCTAAAGGGGATAGTGTAACAGGTGCAAATATTGCCAATAATGGTGACCTCATCTTTACAGTAACTCGTGCCGATTCAACTACTTTTACTATAAATGCTGGCTCTTTAGCTGGGGCTTCCCTCAACTTAGGCCAACTAAACGATGTTACTATCACATCCAGTACAAATAATCAGGTTCCCATGTTTAATAGCGCAACTAGTAAATATGAGAATCACTCACTTACAACTTCGAAGATGACAGATATTGATAACACAGGTCAAACAGATGGCTCTATGCTTGTCTATAATAGTACATCTAGTAAATATGAAGCGACAACCCAACTAGGCGGTGGCGCAGGAACAATAGCATTAATTGGAGGCTCATTCTAATGGCAACTAAAATTATTTTAAAGAAGTCGTCTACTGGCGGCTCAGTACCCTTAACCTCCGATTTGGATAATGGGGAAGTAGCGGTTAACCTCGTTGACCGTAAATTATATACAGACAATGGTTCAACGATTGTACGTCTAGACAGTGCTTACGTTGATTCATCCGCACCATCAAATCCAGTTGAAGGGGATTTGTGGTACGACACAGGAAATAACTTACTTAAAGCATATAATGGAAGTGCTTTTGTAGGTGTCGGACATTTAAATCTTTCAGACTTAGATGATACTACTATTACGTCCATAGCTTCAGGTGAAATACTCAAGTGGAATGGTTCGGCATTTGTCAATAACACTTTGGCAGAAGCTGATGTTCAACCAGCAAGTACAACCGTAGCAACAGCAAGAGGTGCTATATCAGTTGGAACAGGTCTTAGCTATGATAGCAGCACTGGTGCAATTAGTGTTAACTCGTCAGGTGGAGGCAACATAAGTGGTAACGATACTGATGACCTTTCAGAAGGCTCAACTAACTTATATTTCACAGACGCTAGAGCATTAGCTGCTACTGACGGTGAAGTTGTTAAGTTTGCTAACCTTTATGCAACAGAAGGAGCTTTACCAAGTGCTTCTACATATCACGGTATGTTTGCACACGTACACGCTACAGGTAAAGGTTATTTTGCTCATGGTGGTTCATGGAGAAAATTACTTGACGAATCAGCCTCAACAACAGACGTTTTAACAGAAGGTTCAACAAATCTTTACTTTACAAACGCTAGAGCAGACGCAAGAATAGCAGCTGCAACCACAGATGACTTGACTGAAGGTTCTAGTAATCTTTATCATACAACAGCACGAGCAAGAGCCGCTGTTTCAGTTACAGATGCTGGCGGTGATGGTTCTATGGCATACAACAGTACTTCTGGTGTACTCACCTATACTGGTCCAAGTGCTGCAGAAGTCAGAGCACATCATACAGGTGGCACAGGTGTTACTATTACTAATGGTTCAATAGCCATTGGTCAAGCAGTTGCTTCAAGTGATAATGTTACATTTAATAAAGTAACTACAGACCTTATTGAAGGTGGTTCAACAATTACTATTGACCCTTCTGCTACAGGTGATGCAACTGGTGATGTTGTAATTGCTGGCTCTTTAACCGTTCAAGGTACAACTACTTCTGTAAATTCAAACGAAGTTAATATTGGTGATTCAATCATCAAATTAAATGCTGATGAAACAGGAGCAGCATCACAAAATGGTGGTATTGAAATTGAACGTGGTACAGATGCCAACGTGTCTTTTATTTGGAACGAATCAGACAACAAGTGGGATTTATCCAACGAAACACTTCAAAACGTTACCCTCGATGGTGGCTCATATTAATAGAATTAAAAGGGGTGGCTCTATAGTCACTCCTTCCTAACGGAAAAGGAAGCCCTATGGCAACTAAGATTATACACAAAAAGTCCAGTGTTGCAGGCTCCGCTCCATCAAGCTCCGACTTGGAGCCTGGAGAATTAGCCTTAAACTTAACGGACAAAAAGATTTATACAAAGCAAACAGACGGTACTATTATCAGTCTGGGTGCAAGTGCTTTGACTGCACTAAGTGATGTCATTGGAGGTACACCTACTGATGGCTATATCCTTGTATGGGATAACTCAAACTCACGTTGGAAATACGAAGCAGTAGATAATATTTTACCCGATACTCAAGAAGTTACATCAGATTTAGGTAACTGGGGTCTTGGCGGTGCTACCGCTTCATCTACAGGTTTTAGCATTGAAGGTACATCTACTACCCTATTCTTTAAATGGGGTTCTACCAAAGTATTTGGCTTGTCTTCTGCTGGAGCCTTACAAATAAAAGGATTTCTAAATTCAAATCAAGCTGTTGGTGGTAATACAATTACACAATCAGCTGGCGTTTGGTCTTACCAAGAAGACAATAGTAAACTTTACTTTCAATATGGCAGCACAAATATGATGTCTGTTACTGAAGATGGAGATTTAAATATAGCAGGAGATTTTAATAGTAATGCGACTGTTGCAGGAAATACCGCAACAAGCTTTTATATTAACATTTCAGGAGGACAGAAACTAGAATTAACCGCTACTGGTGACTTATCTATAGTAAGTGACTTTGATGCCGAAGCAACGATTACATAGAGGGGGATAATATGTCAGATTATAAAATAACAACATCAAACCTCTATAGCGTCACCAATGAAACAGATAAGCTTACTGTAACATTGTCAAGAGTAGGCGCACAAGGTTCAGTAGGGTCACCGATAGTTAGTGCGACTCTTAACGCAACTAGGAATTTACTTCTTACTTTGCAAGATGGAACCGTTATCGATTGTGGTGTTATACCTACAGCTTATGCTATAGGTGATTTCCACTTACAATTATCTGGTGGAGGTGACTTAGAATTTTCTAAAGCAGGTCAACCTATAATGACTTTAGATGCATTAGGAAATTTAAAGCTTAAAGGTAACATTGACGCAAACGGAATATAAAAACATTTTAATGCTAATAGTGAAAGGACACGAAGATGGCAATTAAAGTAGGAGGTACAGAGGTTATCAATGATAGCCGTAATCTCGTAAACGTAACATCAATTAATGGTACTGCTGTGACTGCAATTACATCACAGACAGACGAAAACTTTACAACCGCAGACCATGCGAAGCTAGACGCTATTGAAGCTTCTGCTGACGTAACTGATACTGCGAATGTTGTTGCAGCTTTAACAGCTGGAACAGGAATCACAATTGCCAATGACGGTACTATAGCTGCTGGTCCAATTGCTTTGACTACAGTACAAACTGCAGCTAATCAAACTGCTCATTTGGCTCTTACTACTCAAGAAGGCGATATAGTAGTTCGCTCAGACGAAAATAAATCATATGTCCGTAATAGTGGCACTGCAGGTGATATGACAGACTTTACTGTTCTAGCAACACCAACTGATGCAGTTACTTCTGTTAACGGTGCTACAGGCGTAGTAAGCTTAGCTATGGCTGATATTAGCGACACAACATTTACATCATTAGCATCAGGTGAATTTCTGAAGTACAATGGTTCAGCATGGGTTAATGACTCAGTCCCGACAATTAACACTCTTGGTGATATTGGAAATGTCACTATCAGTTCTATTGCTTCAGGAGAAGTAATTAAATGGAATGGCTCAGCATTTATTAACAACACTCTTGCAGAGGCAAATATAGTAGGTACTGCTGGCGGTACTATGACTGGTGATTTAACGTTAAATGGTTCTATTGTAAAATCAACTGCTAATGCGGTAGCTGGTTCAAGCTCTAGTACTGCTATTGACTTCACAGAAAGTAACTTCCATGTTCTTACTCTAAGCTCAAATACAACTCTTTCGTTTAGCAACCTTGCTAACGCTGTATCTTCTTCAGGCAGTATTGTTATTAAGCAAGATGGCACAGGTGGACGTTCTTTTACTCTACCAAGTGAAGCTAAGACACCAGTTAATGGTGCAACTATAGTTCAATCTACAGGTGCTAACGAAGTATCAGTTTTATCTTACTTAGTTGTAAGTTCATCAGAAGTCCTAGTTAACTACATAGGCGACTTCGCTTAATAGGAGGATTTCATGAGCAATTTCGTATTCGGGTTATTCGATAAGAAAACGTTCAGTACTACGGTGTCTACATCAAAAAGTACAACAACTACCTTCAGTACATCGAAAAACACTACAACTACTTTTAATACTACCAAGAATACAACTACAACTTTTAGTACTTCAAAATCAACTACTACTACTTTTAGTACTAGTAAAAATACAACAACGACTTTTAATACGTCAAAGTCAACAACTACTACTTTTAGTACTTCTAAGAGTACCACAACGACTTATAGTACCTCTAAAAGCACAACTACTACTTTTAGTACTTCTAAGTCTACAACTACAACATATAGTACATCAAGAACTACAACCTATTCTACAAGTTATTCTACTAGCTATACAACCACTTATAATACTACAGGTTCTGCACCAACTATAACTCCAGGCTCTTATCAAGGTGGTACTGGTTCTACATTTTATACTTGGGGTAATGCTATTGGTGGACAACATGACTATTGGGTTGTTCCTTCTACTTATACAGGTAACGGTTCAGGTACACAGATTATTGTTGATGGCTCCTATGTTCTTAACGTAAGTGCAGCAGAAAACGTGCATTATCAGCCTACATCGTATACTTCTGGTGGTGTTACATACTATAGAGGTACAATGAACGAACAGCAAGGTTCAGCTTCTGGTGCTGGTACCTATAACTTCACCGCATCTGGAGGTGCTAGCCAAAGTACAAGTAGGAGTACAAGTAGGACTACAAGTAGAAACACTTCACGTACTACAACATTTAACACTAGTAAGAGTACTACGACTACTTATAATACTACTCGAAGTACAACTACAACATTTAATACAAGTAAAAGTACAACTACAACTTATAACACTACTCGAAGTACTACGACTACTTATAGTACTAGTTCAACGTTTTCAACAAGTTTTAATACAAGTTCAACTTTTACAACAACTTACAATACAAGTTCAACGTTCTCGACTACTTATAGCACGAGTTCAACGTTTTCGACAAGTTTTAATACAAGTTCAACTTTTACAACCACGTTTAATACACAACGTGTAACCAGTTTTTATAGTTAGGAAGATTATCAGATGAAAAAAATGTTTGACAGAAAGGATAGACTAGAACGTATTGGAAATATAGAGAAGGTCACCAGTCTGGAACATCTGAAACCAATAGAAGATTATGCTGTTAATAAAATGGCTAAAATCGGAATTGGTTGGGATTATGATGTAACAGCTTTTGAAGTTCCCTTTTTCAGTAATTTTGGCTATACCGAATTTGCTCACTCGTTTATAATAAACCCTTTACAACAAGAATTACGTTGTCAACAAATAAATGATGCGTTTGAAGACGATAGTGAAAGTGACCTGTTAGATTGGACAGGTTACTTCGCTAATCGTGTTAAAAGTAAAGGTGCTAATAAGTATGTAGATATTAAACAGACTGAGTACGAAGGAAGACCACATATAATAATTCCTGTGGGTTCTAATAAATTAAAAGACACCATATGTTTAAATAAATTACTTTTTATAGTAAGAACCTATGGTAAAGAAAATGTTTATTTTAAACCACACCCATTAACAAAACATATACTTATCGGAGAATTAAAAGATGAATTAGGAGAAGAGGTTGTAATAGAACGAGACGCTGATATGTTTAGTCTTATTATGAAAGCAGATGTTATTCACACTTCACATATGAGTGAAAGTGCGGTTTATGCTATATCTTTGGATAAAAAGGTTGACCCTATTGATGTTTATAACAAAGCATCTGGTGGTTCTTATTACCCTATTAATAGACATTTGTTTAATCAACCAGACCCTAAACATTGGGTTAATAAAACTTTTAGTAATTATAAATCAGGCATATTCAATCCAGAAGTAGACCCTGATTGGAAAACTAAAATGGATAAGTATTTTGATTATATGATGGCAGAACGTGATAAACATAGATATAAGTTTGTCACAACGACAGGAGGTTAACATGTTAACTCCTATGAAAGAATTATTTCCTATACTTAAGGAATGCCCAGAGCATATATTGTGGAGCTTTATGATTTACACTGTATGTTGTCGCAATGGCAAAGAAAGTTTAACACCAGCTATAGTAGATAGAAATATAGTATGGGAAATAACTGAACTTTTTGGTAATAAATTACCCCCTTTGCCAGACATTCATGGCGTTAGTTATCACTTAGATTTAGAAAGTTGTAAAACAAACAAGATAAGATTGTATACAGTACCAATGAGAGGTATGACAAATCTAGGATATACTATAGAGAATGGCGAAGTAACAGAGTATAAGGAATACACTAATCATGACGATTATATCATGAACAAAAGATTTGATGCTGAATATAACTTTATTTCAGAGCATAAAGAATATAAAGATGGAACTCTTGAAAATTGGACTGGAAGAAAAGAAACTTATGAAATTATGAAGTTTGCAAATGGTAGTGTTCCTATATCCTATAGGACAGATGCTGACCAAACTTATCTTCATGGGGTTTTACCTTTAGGTGCATCATATCATTTATAATTTAAGGAGCTACATATGCTAGAAACAAAATATCCAGTACTAGCAAAACTAAGTACTGAACAAAAAAGTCTGTGTCACGCTTTTATACCATCCTACAGAGATGGAGTTAATTCTATTTCTATTGGAACATCCAAAACCAACGTGGAAAGCATATGCTCAACGCTAGGTTGGGAATTTCCAGACGTTTCTCAGCTTGAAAGCGATTTTTTCATGATAGACCTTGAAAGCATAGAAAGTGATGTTAAGCGAGTTTATAAGGCTTTACCATTAACAACAGACAATGATATTGCTATGATAGGCTATTATTTTGAAAATGACGTAATAACAGTAACAAAAGAATATCATAACAAACCAAACGGTGTATTACTTCAGAGATTCGTAGATGGTACGAAAGTTGATGAACACATGGAAATTCCAGGCGAACATAGCGATTGGGGTGGCCATGCAGACGTTTTAACGCATGTCAATGACATATATAATGTGCCAGTAAGCGTTACTCATCGTGAAGGCGAAAATCAATCATATATTCATGTTATGGATATGCTTGATAATTATCTATAATAAGGAAGTGGTAAGCTTCCTTGCTTGCTACTCCTATCTATAACTCTAACTAAATAGGAGCAATAATGTCCAAAAGAAAATCACGCTATGCAGTTAAGAACAAAGACAGAGAGAATAATATATACAATTTATATAGATTTAATGTCTTGCCTAAGAATGAGAAACAAGATTTATTGATTCACTCAATAAAAGCTTGTCCAATTACCGTCACCATAGGTTGTGCTGGTACAGGTAAAACTTACTGCAGTACAGGTACGATAGCTCAATTATTTACTAATAGCAGAAATGGATATGAAAAAATAATTTTAACAAGAGCTAACGTTCCAACAGGCAAAACACTAGGCCATTTCCCAGGAACTATTCAAGAAAAGATGGAACCGTGGTTAATGCCAATGCTTGAAGTATTAAAGAAAGCATTCGGCAGTGGTAAATTTGAATACATGAAAAATAAAGGACAAATTGAAATACAACCAATAGAAACGATTCGTGGACGTTCTTACGAGAATGCTTTAGTCTTAGTAGATGAAGCACAGAATCTTTGCATGGATGAGTTAAAAGCAATAACTACACGTATTGGAGAAAATACGAAATTAGTTTTAATGGGTGACCCAGCGCAATCAGATGTTAGAAATGGTCGTGACTTGGTAAATTTTTGTTATAAAGTTAGAAAAACAGGTATTAATATGCCTGTAGTAGAATTTGGAGTAAGTGATATTGTTCGAAGTGACATCGTTGCAGACCTAGTAAAGATGTTCATAGAGGAAGGTATTTAGTTTTGGATAGGGGTAGCTATCAGTTACCCCCTTCCGTTGCTCCTCGTGTCAGAGAGAGGAAGTCTTATGAAGTTTTTCACTGAAGAAGAAAGAAGTGGCGCACTAGACAAAGCCATAATAGAACTCGACAAACGAGCTAAGTTTGTAGAGTATAAACGAGGATTTAATGATTGCTTCGCATTCCTTGCCTATTACGATTTATGTTTAAGAGGCAGGTCGAGAGCTTGGAAAGCAGTCATATTTGATTGGAAATCAACAAAAGAATTTCAAGAAAAATTATATGCAAGAGGTCATACAATAAAGACCTATTTAGAATATTGCGGATATCACATTGTCAAAGAACAACCCATATTAGGCGATGTAGCATTTTTAGATGGAGCCATGATATATGATGGTAACTTTTGGGTATCAACAACAGAAACAAATCGAGGCGTGACAGAACTTATTACTACAGACCCTCGTAGAGTTCATGCCAGACCAATAAGGAGTTAACAATGGCAACAACATATCTTTTCAATGGTTCCGCTATCGTAACACCGTTTACAATCGTATCAAACGAACCACACTTTGATATGACAACCGTATCATTGAAAACACAAAGGTCTTCTCAAGGACACCAAAGATGGGAATTAGCCTTTAGTACTGTTAATACTGACACTACAGAAGTTGACGCATTATTGGGTGCTATTCAAAATTTTGACCAAGCTCAAACTATGATTATGCCACAATTACCTAGCTGTCAAGGTGACCATTTTAATACAGACCCTAATGTGTATCAAAGTTACACTGCTGGAACAACTACTGTGAGAATATCTAAAGGCGGTACAACTGGAAAGTTGCCTAAAGGAAGTTTTGTAACATTTAGTAATCATGATAAATTATACATAACAACAAATGAATTAGATTTAACAACTTTAGCAGCTGCAGACGTAGGTATTTACCCTGCCTTAAAAACAAGCGTAACTTCTTCCCATACTTTACAAACAGCAAGTAATTGTTTGCTTACGTATTACATGGACATAGATAACGCTATGGGTGTTACTTTCTCAGACGGCATACTATCTAATACAGGAACTATAAGTTTAGTTGAGGCGGTCTAATGCGTACATTCACAACAGCAGTTCAAAACATTATCAACAATGACCAATTTAAATATTTCTTTTTAATTAAATTGTCATTAAATAATACATACTACTTCACAAGTCATTGGAATGACATTACTTATGATAGTCAGACTTGGATATCAGACGGTGGTATGTTTGAAGTTGATTCACCAAAATTTTCCTCTATCCTTGACAGAGAAGCTTATCGAGTGGTTATTACAGATTTAGTAGACCAAATTGGAGATGAGTTTCGAACAGGGGTGGTGGGTAAACCTATACAAGTTTTCGTAGGATTCTTAGACGCAAATAATGACCCATTATTGGGTACAGGAGATATCATCAATATCTATTCAGGTTTTGTAGATACGCCAACTGTAGAAAATACTTGGGAAACTAAGTTAGCATCTATTGAAGGAACATCACCTATGTCAGACTTAGACTCTATAAACTTATTTATGGTATCTAAAGATGGCATGGACCAACGTTCTTCAACAGACACTTCCTTTGATAAAGTCTTTGAAGACAGCGAAATCAATATCAAGTGGGGGAAGAAATAATGGGAATAGACCCAATTAGCTTAGTAATTACCTTTGCTTCTATGGCCTATCAGCAGTCTAAGCATAAAAAGATGCAAAAACAACAGGCTGCTCGTGAGGACGAAGCCAAAGGACAAAAATTCACAGTTCGTGGACAAACTGCCCCTCTTCCTGTAGTGTATGGAAAACAAGCCTTAGGTGGTATTCATGTTGCTTATAAAGTAAGTAATTCATTTTCAGGTGCAGTCTCTAATGCAGATAAAACTTTTGAGGCTAACTTTGGCAATACTTCTTCTACAGGTAATCGTAACGAATTTTTACACGTTCAAACAGCTTTATGTCATAGTGGCATTGAATCCGTAGAACACATTATGGTTGATGATATTGATTATCGTGGTTATACACAAGAAATGAAAGATAACGATAGTAAGTTTAATCATCGTATAAATGTTCATTATACAGGTGGAACTGCTTGTGCTCATGGTACAGCAGCAGGTTTTCCAACAACTAACACCTTTACAGACACAGCATTTTGTACTTCACATTTTAAATTAAATCGAGATAACCCACAATATAGTGGTGTTCCCTCTTTAACTTTTTTGGTTAAAGGCCAAAAAGTACGTACAGTAAATTCTTCAGGTGTTTTAAGTTCGACTTATACTTATTCCAACAATCCAGCTTGGTGTTTACTTGATTATTTGCTTAATTCAACCTATGGTAGAGGATTAAGTTCTTCTGAAGTAGATTTAATGTCTTTCTATAATTCAGCACAAGTATGCGATACAGTAGTTAAAACTAATGCTCCTGTAGCTGGACAAGTTAACCAAAATAAAGCTATATTTTCATATTCAACATTAAGTGCGTTCCCTCAATCGGGGGTTCAACCTTATCAAACTGAATTTTTATATTATGCAGAAGATACTAGTACTTTATACTCTATGACTCAAAGTGGTGGTACACCAAGTTATACTACAACAACTGCACCAGCAACTAGAAATGTGCCTTTGTATGAATGTAATATGACTTTAAATACAGAGTCTACTATTCGTGAAAACATATTAGCTATTCTAGATACTATGAGTATGGCTGAATTTACTTGGACTCCTCAAGGTAAATATAAATTAGTTGTGGATTATCCACAGACACAATCAGCCGAAGATGCTTTAGTAGTTAAAACATTCAATGAAGCCAATATTATAAGAGACAAAGTTAGTGTTTCTTATCCTCCAGCTTCTGACCGTTTTAATCAAATTACAGTTCAATTTAGTAATGAGCATGAAAACTTTAAAGATGATAGTGTAACGTGGCCTCCAACAGGTTCAACTGCTCACAACACTTACTTAACCGAAGATAACGGACAACCTTTTAAAACTAGTTTAACAGCTAGAGGTGTTTCAGACCCTTACCATGCTCTTGCTCTTGCAGAGCATAATGTAAGAAAATCTAGAGACATATATACTCTTAAATTTACTGTTAATAAAGAAGGTCTAGTAATCGAGCCTGGAGATTTAATTAAAGTAGACTTAAACACCAACATGGGAATTAATAATGAAGTATTCCGTGTAGAGGCAATAGAAGTTAATAACGATTTCTCAACTACAATATCATGCTATAGATTTAATTATCAAGCACTTGCTTGGAATGCAAATGATGATGTGGCTTATACAGTTCGTGAAGAACGAGATTTTACTGTTCCAGCACCAACTAACTTAAGTTTCACAAATAGCCTTGGTAGTATTATTGGTGCGCCTGATGGACAATTATCATGGACAGCCGCAGATGATGTAACTGTTCGTGAATACATTGTAGAAGTTAAATTGTCAACAGGAAGTGATTACTCCGAATTAGGTAGAACTTTTAATACTGAATTCGATGTATCTGGATTAGGAACAGGAACTTATGATTTTGCAGTACGTGCTGTAACTTTGACAGGATTGCTTTCATCTAGAGTGTTTGCTTTAAATAAAACAATTCAAGAAATACAAACAAAAAGTATTGCAGTTATTTATGCAGATAGCGCAAATGCTGCGACTAACAACCAAGTATATACTCGTACAAACCAAGATTTTGTTGCTTTTTATGAATATGCCACAAAAGATGGACAACCTACGCTTCCAGTTACTTCTAATATTAGTTTTGAAGAATATATTGGTCCAGCTGGAGCAGACGGTGCTGACGGTATTGCAGGGGAAACAGCCCTTGTTGTCTATGCTTATAAAAGACAAAATACTTTACCAAGCACACCTTCAGGTGGTTCATACAGATGGGATACTGCGACTTTAACAGCCCCAACTGGTTGGTATTCTTCTATTCCAACAGGCACTAATGACATATATAGAGTAGCAATTTATATCTCAACTACTGACCCAACCTCATCTACACCTACCAGTATTGGTAGTTGGAATTCACCAGAATTTATGGCTTCTAATGGGGTCGATGGTGCTCAAGGTCCAGCTGGTGCGGCAGGGGCTGCAGGAGCGGCAGGAGCTAGAGGTGCTGGATGGTGGAGATATGCCACTGGTAATGCTAGTGCTACTACTGGTTTATCGGAATCGGCAATTAATGCCTTTTTAAGTTCTGCCACAGGTGGTTTAAGTCCAGCAGCTGGAGACCGTATTATTATTGTTAACACAAGCAATAGTGCTACAGGTTATGTCCGAAATAATGCAAATAGTGCATGGGCACCTCAAGCAGCTTTTATTGATGGTAATCTTCTTGTTTCAGGCACAGTGACAGCTGCAGCTATGAATGTAACTAGCCTATCTGCTGTATCAGCAGACATGGGTACGGTTACTGCAGGTGTTTTACAATCAACGGATGGTAACTTTGTTATTAACTTAACAAACAAAACAATTACAATATCAGTATAAGGAAGCCCTTCGGGGCTTTCTTCACATATTAGGAGATTAGACATGTCAAGACAGTTTCATGTAAGTGGTACTCATGGTGAAATGTTCATTGTACAAGACAACGGATATAGCACTAACCAACTAGAAACTATTGCTCAAAACCCAACCAGTTATCTAAGTAATTTGTATTTTCATACAGGCTTTGATTATATGAATTTAAGTAATACTTTTACATTATCTTCAGTAACAGCTACCTCACAATCAGTAGGTAATTTAGATGTGGAGCATGTTTTTCAAAATATTAATATGGGTAGTCATTCAACTCAACCTCGTGCTATGATTCTTGAAATAAATGGCACTAATCATGGACAGAGATACACAGAGTCTTCAACTAATTATTTTAGATTTATGATGCCAGCTTGGGATGGCTCTTCGGTGCGCTTAATCCTTCAAAGTTCTGGTTGGACAGGCACTATCCCAGCAACAACGTATAGCAATATAAAGGTGTATGTAGATGGTTGAGCGAATTAAAATTACACCAAATCGAATAATCTGTAAAGATTCTAGTGGTGCTACAACTTTTGATACAGATAATAAATATGTTAAAAACCAGTCTGGAGGTAGCTTTAAATTAAGCGGTACTGTTGAAACCCCTATGCTTGGTTTTCTTTCAGACTACTATACTCCCTCACACCCAACACCTTATCCTTTTACTAATGTTTCAGGATTTTCTATGGACGTTATGGATTTTAACAGAGACAGCTCAGGCAATATTAATTTTATAATTCCAACTTTTCCTTATGCTTTTAGTGATGTTACTAATTTAAATTCTGGAGGTACTATTGGAGCTTATGCTAATTTTTATACTAGCAATACTGCTTTAATATCTGGCATACCTTTTGGAACTAATCGATTATCAGGACAAAAACCTTTTACTTATGGTGCAGATTCCGAAATGGATCCAAACTTAAGTCCAAGATTAATCTCAACATGGGAACCTAGATATAACGGTAATAAAATGCAAGTTACTCTTACATATAATACTACGTCTCTTGGAACATATGATGTTCAATATTATTATTGGGAAAGAAATCAAATACCTCCACCTGCTTACGACTTTTTCCCTTTTGCAAGTAGAGCATATCTTGTTAATGCTGCACAGAATTTTACTGTTTCTGGTACTACTCTTGAAGATGGAGGTACATTATATGGTAGAGTGAATTATTCCTTTTTTAATTCAGCTTATTGCCTTACTAGAACTTCTGCATCATTAAATTCTGGAACACCAGCCCATAGTGCTGGCACTACTGTAAGTTTTCCTACAAATATTAGTAGTAGTTCAGCATTAGCCGCAAGAGTAAGACCCACCTCTATTGTATACCGTCACGGTTCTGTTGCAGCCAGTATGACACCTAAAACAGTTAGTTTAGGAGTAACACCATGAGTTTAAAAATTACAACAAGTAACATATCCATTCAAAATAATGCTGGTGTTGATAAATTTGACAGTGATGATAAATTAGCCTATTTAGCAAACTCTGCCAGTGGTTCAACTAGTATTGATTTGAATAATTGGCAAAGAAAAATTAATTTAGGCTTTACAAGACGGAAAACTGATATCGTTAATGTATTTATTAAAATTACTAGTTCATCAGGAGGTAGTCTTTCTCCCAATTATCATGGGATAACAATGCCAGTAACAGGTGCTTTGCCTGTTGATATAAGGAAAAGTGTTGTAAACTATCAATATACTGATACTATAGCAACACAAGAAAATTTAGAAACGTTTGTAACAGACACCCAAATTTGGTTCCAAGGAACTTCTGTAAGCCCATTAAGTCAATGGAGAATTACAGCAGCATGGCCTTATATACAAAATTTCATTTCTATGAAAATATATAGAACCTCACTAAATATAGACTGGTGGGTTTATAATTACAGACATCAAGATATATAGGAGACAAAAATGTCGGCACTTTTAACAACACTGTTACCTATGGTTGGTAACGTTGTCAATAAGGTCATTCCTGACAAAGATAAAGCGGCAGAACTAGAAAAAGAGATGACTTTGAGTCTATTACAAAGTTCAGATGCCCTTGAAAAAGCACGTACAGATATTATTAAAGCAGAAGCCTCTTCGGATAATTGGATTACATCATCGTGGAGACCAATATTAATGTTGGTTATCACGGCTATAGTAGCAATGAATTATTTGTTTACACCTCTGATTAGACTATTTTATCCAGAAATGCCAATGTTAGATTTACCAGATGAATTATGGAATTTGCTAACAATCGGTGTTGGTGGTTATGTAGTTGGTCGTTCTGGTGAGAAGATGATTGATAAGTACGCAAAAGGAAAGAAATAACATGAATAAAGCATTACCAACATATGACTGGAAATTTGGTTCTGGTTCATTAAAAAGATTAAAAGGCGTAGATGACGACTTAGTAAAAGTTGCTCACTTAGCCCTATCGTATAGCTCAGTAGATTTTGGTATTAGTTGTGGATTAAGAACCAAAGAAGAACAAGAAAAACTTGTTGCCGATGGAAAATCACAAACTATGAAGTCAAGACATCTTGACGCAAAAGCGATAGATATTGCTTGCTATGTGGATGGTAAACTTAGTTGGGATTTAGAAAACTATGTTTTAGCAGCACAAGCTATTGCAGAAGCAGCTAGAGAATTAAACGTTCCTATTCGTTGGGGCGCAGCTTGGCATACAACATTAAATGATATGGATTCTCAAGAAGCAATGGATGATTATGTTAGCTTAAGAAAAAGCCAAGGACGTAAACCATTTATAGATGGTCCACATTTTGAAATACCAAAATAATAAATAGTTCGCAATAATGATATAAGACAGGTAAATCTCGCTACCTGACAGTCTTAAAATCGATAGGCATCCTCATAGAAATATGGGGATGTTTGCCTTTTCAAAATACTTCGCAATAATGACCTAGGGGGTCTCTAATAATATATTTAATAATACATTAGATTGGTGTATGTATTATGTATATTATACTAAACAACAACAAATGATAAGGAGTAGCTAATGGCATTAGTTAAAACAGCTGCTAGTTCACATAAGCGTGGTGTAGAAACACCTACCGCATCGTATTTGTCTTTAAAACCACTATGGAAAAAATCTCGTAGTATTTTACAAGGACAAGCACATGCAAAAGCTCATGATGAATTTGTTGAGACTGACTACAGCAATTTGCTGATTCCTTTCTCACCTAGCATGACCCAAGCACAATATGAATTTTATAAAGCAGAGGCAGAACTGCCTGGATTGACTACACAATATGCTCGTGTATTGATATCTGCTCTATTAAGAAAGCCATCTCAAATGAATCTCCCCGAAGATTTATCTGATGATGTATATAATTGGCTAACGAAAGATTTTACATTAGATGGATATAGCTTGTTTAACTTTTTAGATGAAGCTATTTGGGAAGAATTACAAACATCTAGAGCATGGGTTTATGTAGATAGCCCCGATATTAGTGCTGAAGAATACGATGCAATGGACACCTTTGCAAAGGATATGATTAAGCCTTATCCGATTCTTATGAAGGCTGAAAATGTAATTAACGTACAAATTAAGTCACATCCAGTAACTAAAGTAAAAACATTATCTAGATGGGTTACACGATATATTTCAGAAGAATATTTGCCAAATAATCCTTGGCATCCAAACTATATAGACACCGTAGCAGACCATTACTTAGATGACCAAGGTAAGCTTGTTATTGATTATTATCAAAGAAAAGACCCTAATCACTCAGTAGATGCGGTTAATGGAGAACTTAGACAAGATTATCATGATGAAGTAGAGTCTGGCTTTGAGAAATATAATACAGTAACCCCTATGAAATATGGTGAACGCTTAGACTTCATTCCTGCGTGGCCTTTGAATGGTCAACTAGAACCAGTTGAACCAGTGCTTATGCCATTGGTAGACCGTGAAGTAGCTTTATATAATAAAGTTTCAAGACGTAACCACCTTCTTTATGGTGCAGCAACCTATACTCCTGTAGTTCAGTCTGATATGACAGATGAAGAATTCGAGGAGATTGTTAATGCTGGACTAGGTACTTGGTTACGAGTTCGTAAAGACGAATCCATTAGTGTTTTAGAAACACCAACAGGTGCGCTTCAAGACATGGATAGGTCGATTGAAGCAACAGTTGCAGAAATGGCTAAGATGGGTATTAGAATGTTATCACCAGAGCAAGCCGCTTCAGGTGTCGCATTAGAAATTAGAAACGCTTCTCAAACAGCGCAACTTGGTACTCTTAATGCTAAGATATCGGGCACAATGCAAGAGATTATCGCATTTATGATTAACTGGAAATTAAACACTGAATACTCAGGTAATGATATTGGTTTCCAACTATCCGCAGACTTCTCACCTATGGTTGGTGGAGAGGCAGCTATGCGTCTTGTATCTGAATGGTATCAAGGTGGCATTATTAGCCGTGACACTTTTGTGAACATTGCTAAATATAATGACTTCTTACCAGCAGATTATAATGATGAAGAGGCTACAGAACAAATCATGACAGACCCACTAATACAGGAAACACCTGATAGTGAAGTTATGATTGAAGAGTAACCCCCCAGATGGCGGCTCCTTCGGGAGTCGCTCAAGTTCTATTTAACTACTCAATGGAGTACTAGATGACTATAAATGACAACTTATTTGACCGTATTGTTGACCACATGGGAGATGTGCGACTATACGAAGAAGGTGTACAAATCACCAACAGACGTATTATTAAACGTCACAGAAAGAATTTAAGAAATCTATTAGTAAAGGATATCAGGTCTAATGTCTCACCAGAGATAAAACGATTTGGGAAGGAACTTAATTCGTCCTTAACTAACTCTGTTAAGGAGTTCTCCGCTACTCAATTAGATTTCCACTCAGATAATATTTATAAAGAAACTCGCAAGTTCTATAAAACGACTCGTCCTAGAACTAAGCAGTTATTAGCAGAAGTCACTGGACCAAATATTAAAGGTACTCCTACAATTACTAAGAACCTTAATAATATTGCGTCAGGTGAATTAGTTCGTATTCAGTCTAAAGTTAAAACTGGTTTAGCTAAAGGTATGTCTCAAAAAGATATTATTAATGATGTTATGAAAACAACAAAGATAACAGAACATCAAGCTAGGACACTTACACGAACAAGTATTACTTCTACACAAACTGCAGCACTTAATAAAGTAATGGATGATAACGAAGAAATTATTAAAGGCTATATGTTTACAGCTATCTTAGATGCTCGTACCAGTCCTATTTGTACTCATCATAATGGTAAAGTTTATGGACTAAACGAAAAGCAATATAGACCACCTCTTCATTGGAATTGTCGTTCTTCTATGATTCCTGTTTTAAAAAGTAAAGAAGAACTAGCAGAAATAACTTCGCCAAAGATTAAAAAGGGCGCACTTTTAAAAATAAGACCAGACCGCTTAAATGGCATACAACCTAGACGTCAAAGTTTTGGTGAATGGCTTAAGAAACAAACCTATGATGTACAATCTAAAATGCTTGGCACAGCTGCAAAAGCAGATATGTTTAGGCAAGGTATGTTAAAAGTTTCTGAGTTTGTTACACCAAAAGGTAAAGCATTAACTATTACAGCTTTAAGACGAAGGGCTGCTCAAGCCACTGCTGTGTTTAATCCTAAACAAATACAGCGTGAACGAGGTGTAAGAGTACAATCTCGAACTCCTAATAGTTTGCTTAACAATCCGAAAAATAAAGATGATTTGAGAACTTTGTTTTTGTTAGACGCAAATGACTATAATAGTCCTATGGCTCTAACAGATTTCAAAGGTACATCTTTGGTTGGTAAACAATCATCTCGTAGGCGAGTAGGTAATGTTTTTGATGAACGTAACTTTTCAGCAGACCCTGTAACTGGCGAAATAAAGAATAATTTAATATATGAACCTGATTTTAACTTATATCAGGAACGTATTGACTTTATGCGAAGAAGTAAACTTCTATCTAGTGAACAAAAAGACTATATAGAAAACTTTGTAGCTGGTTTGGATGACAAAATATCTGTTAATCAACAAACAGTAGTAATAGAAAACCTTCGTGTTGTACTAGAACGTTATGCTAAAGACAAGAAACCTTGGGATGATTTTGCTAGCGTTGTACGTGCTGAACACAGATTTGCTGTTCAAAACGTTTCTAGATTATTGGATACTCGTAGTCGTCAACGTAATCAAATGTTTATTTCATACTTATCTAAAGACACGCCTCAAGTGCAAATCATGGGTAAGTATTATACTTTCGATGAACTATCTAAAAACAGACTTAAAGACCAAAGGTTTGCTAAAGATTGGGATAGAAAGTTTGGACGTAAAATAGCTAATAAAGCATTCTATAAAGGTCGTGCTCCGCTTAGAGCATACTTTACTAGAGTTACTGATAAGTATATTGACTTAAATAAAACTAAACAAAGACTTCTTGACAACGTTATCCCTTTACGGAGAGAATTAAGAGAATTTAAGAAGAAGTTTAAAAGAGAACCTTCAGATGGTTGGTGGATAAACACCACTGGTAAATACCGAGAAACTTTTAGAAATATAGTAGATTTAGAATTTTTACAACGTAGAAAAACTGCTGCTTTTAGAAATGACTTGGCTAAGCAAGAAAAGACAATGTTAAAAATTGTTAGATATATTGCAGAAGGTAAATCTACTGATTATGATGCTTTGGCTATTAAAATTGGTGATATTTTAAATGAAGACTTTCCTGACTTAATCCCAGGCTTTTCAAGCACTATTGCTTCTAAACATGCGGAAGGCTCTAAAATACTTGAGTTTTTAAGAGAACAAGGAATGATTAAAATCGGCTTTAGGGGTGTTGTAAGACGAGGTGTTTATGATGTAGACACTGGTAGAGCATCAACAGGTTGGGGCGATACGGTATCTCGTGAAGTTAGAGTTGTTAACAAAGATATGCTTGCCTTACAAGAAAATGAAAGAAGACTTTTCATTTCTCAAAGAGTAGGTATTGTCAATAAACGTGACAGATTATACGTTAGAGCAAATAAGAAAACATTCTTTGATGCTCGTGGCAATGACACAGGTATTCCAGTTGTTTCAGCTAGCAAATTTCCTGACTATGACCCTAAACAAATAGATGGTGACATGGCTTCAATGCTAAATCATGTGATGAGCGTGGAATATGAAGTTGATGATACCTTTGCTGGCTTTATGGATGATTTAGTTAGATTCCGTGACCCTCGTGGTAATGTGAGAAAGTTTGATGACTTAAACTATTTTAGACAAGCAATCTTAACTCGTGGAGAACAAGGTTATAGTCTGATGTCAACAATTAAATATCATAGACAACGTGGTAAACCTTTTACAACAGGTGTATTTATTGACTCTCGTGGTCGTGTATATCATCGTGGTTATCTTACTCCTACTGGTGGTGAATTAGTTAGACCATTTCTTAATTCAGCTAAGTCTGTAAATTTTAGTCCAGAGGCATATAGAGAACTTAGAATACAGATTGGTGCTATGCTTGGCCTCGATACTGAAACCCTTACTAACTCAGGTCGTTTACGTGCTTTCGAAAGAAATAAAGAAGAACTTCTTAAAATTGGTGAAATGCTGTCTGCTACTACACAAAGAGATAGACGCATTAGACAATTTCTCGAACATCCTATTATACAACATGCTGGAGATGAACCTGCAGAAATCCCTAAGATTGCAAGATTAGCATTAGAATATTATCGTTTACATAATCATGTAGATGGCGATTTTAATAATATAGCAAAACTTAGAACTTATAAAACTAAACTAATGATTGAAAACGATGCTTCATCAAGTGGAGCACAAATTATTGGTTTATCTACAGGTGACCGAGCTATTAGTGAACTTTCTAATGTTGTACAAACACAACAGAAACAACGTTTATATGACGTTATTGCCCAGAGAACTATTGATGACCCAGACTTTCGTAAAATTGCCTCATTAAGAGATGCTGGCTTAACTTGGAAAGATTTAGCTAAAGGTGCTAAATATCAAAACATGGTTACTTTTTATGGTGCTGGAGAAGCAACTAAAGCGGCTAATGTTTCTAGAGGTGTTGCTAAAGTTTTAGAGAAAAAAGGATTTATAACAGTTACTAAGGCAGACCTTAGTGAACAATTAAGAACAATCGATAATAAAATTAAACAATCGCAAAAGCTAGGTGCTGATGCGGTAGTTGCAGATTTAACTGCATTTAGAAAAGAACTGGTGGAAACTGTTAATAATGGCTCCCCAGTACCCAGAACTTTACTTAAAGAGGCTGCGGAGATACATACTGACACTGAAGAATTTGTAAACAAACTTTATAATAATAGAGTTGGTATAGTTGGTCCAAAAGATTTCGATGCTATATCAAGAATCATGTCTAAATATCTTGAACAAGAAGCACCTGTCACTGGACAGTTTATTAAGTTTTGGAAAAGTGCAGCAAGAAAATACGTTGAGGATACAGGTAATGTTGATATACCTTGGGTTACTTTCGATGGCAAAGTAATGATGCAAAGATATCGTCCTCCTGTTCAACAACGAATAGAGTTTACAGACCCAAATACTGGGCGTAAAGTAAGAAACATCTACGAAGGTAGAGCGACAGATGGCAAGATGAAGGGTAAAGCTGACCTTGCTAATGCTGCTATTGGATTGGGTGTTAATGGTAACCACAGCAACGATGCTGTGATTGTGCGGAGGTTCCA
>Ga0115013_10000339_pt1 | contig 28713 bp, 30 predicted proteins | sample SouAtlMetagenome_2_FD_88686 | JGI IMG/M metagenome (GOLD analysis project Ga0115013, IMG submission 88686) | Marine eukaryotic phytoplankton communities from Atlantic Ocean - South Atlantic ANT15 Metagenome | ecosystem: Environmental > Aquatic > Marine > Oceanic | place: South Atlantic Ocean...
AGATCGGACAGATATATTTGCACCGAAGTTGGCCAGCATCAAATGTGGGCTGCTCAATTCTTAGGTTTTGAGGAACCTAATCAATGGATGACTTCAGGTGGCCTTGGAACAATGGGTTACGGTTTTCCAGCGTCAATAGGGGTACAAATTGCTCATCCACATGCATTGGTTATTAATGTAGCAGGCGAAGCTAGTTGGTTGATGAATATGCAGGAGATGGGTACTGCCGTTCAATATAATTTACCTGTTAAACAATTTATTTTGAATAACGAAAGATTAGGTATGGTTAGACAATGGCAAGAATTGCTGCACGGTGAAAGATACTCACACAGTTGGTCTGATGCTCTTCCTGATTTTGTTAAATTGGCAGATGCATTTGGTGCAAAAGGCATTATGGTGTCGGACCCAGCCGATTTAGATGATGCTATTCTAGAAATGCTTTCTTACGACGGCCCGGTACTGTTCGATTGTTTGGTTGAGAAACATGAAAATTGCTTTCCAATGATACCATCTGGAGAGCCACATAATAAAATGTTGCTGGGAGAGGCAGAAACCGGGGATGCAATAGGAAGCAGTGGTGCAGTGTTAGTTTGAATATTTACTTTGTAGGTTACAAATGTCAGCATTAAAAATAAAAAAGGGATCAAGTAAGCATTCTGCTTATAACCTTAGGTCTAGTTTTGGCGACGAAATACAGACCCACACACTAGCAATATTAGTAGATAATGAGGCTGGCGTTCTTGCTAGGGTAATAGGGCTTTTTTCGGGCCGCGGGTATAATATAGATAGTCTCACTGTTGCCGAAGTTGATCATGAGGGACATCTAAGCCGAATTACTATCGTAACTACAGGAACACCGCAGGTTATCGAGCAAATCAAAGCTCAACTTGGACGAATTGTACCTGTCCATGAAGTACATGATTTAACTGTTGATGGCCCCCATGTGGAGAGAGAACTTGCTCTCTTAAAGGTTGGAGGTAAAGGCGAAAAAAGAGTAGAAGCTTTGCGTTTAGCTGATATTTTTAGAGCACACGCAGTAGATAGCACACTAGATAGCTTTACTTTTCAAATTACCGGCACGCCAGAAAAGGTTGACGCATTTGCAGAATTGATGCGTCCACTCGGTCTTATAGAAATTGCAAGAACAGGTGTAGCAGCACTATCTCGCGGCTAACATCAAAATTACTTATCTTGTCGTTTTCATTTAACTCAGTTGTCGTTTTGAGCTAGCCTCTAGTAGTATCTTTTTTTATTTAGATGGAAAAAGTGAGCCAAAAAATGGAAAAGACAGCTACACTAGATAAAGTTTGTTTGCCAATAGGCAAAGCAAAGGGGCTTCCAAATGAGCACTATACTTGTTCATCAGTTTTCCAAGAAGAAAAAGATATTTTACTCTTCGCTAAATGGAGTGGGCTGGCAGTTTCAGCGGAGATTCCAAATATTGGAGACGTTGTACCTATTCATTTTCAAGGCATTCCCTTGTTTATTGTTCGCACGAAAGAAAACAAAGTAAAAGTTTTTCAAAATACTTGCCGGCATCGTGGTATGATACTTATTGATAAAGCTAAATCCATAGAGGGGGCTATTCGGTGCCCCTATCATAGCTGGTGCTATTCAACAGACGGGAACCTTATAAGCACTCCTCATGTAGGAGGCCCAGGTAGAAACCTACATGAGGAGATTGATCGGTCTAAATTAGGCCTAACCGAAGTGCGAAGCCATGTATGGATGGGGGTTATTTGGATAAATCTTTCGGGTAATGCACCGAAGTTTGAAGATAGCATGAAAGAATTAATGGATAGATGGGCAGACTTCGACAGGCCTCTTTTTCATGGTGGCAAGGAAAGTTCATTTACGATTGAAATAGCCGCAAATTGGAAATTGGCAGTAGAAAATTATTGTGAAAGTTATCATTTACCGTGGGTTCACCCTGGCTTAAACAGCTACTCCAAACTAGAAGATCATTATCATATTGAGTACAAAAACAAATTTTCTGGACAAGGTACAAAAGTTTATCAGCAGCTTAAGGATAAAGATGGTAATGTTTTCCCTGATTTCTCTAATTTAGAAGCGAAATGGGATACTGCAGCTGAATATATTGCTGTTTATCCAAATGTTCTCCTCGGCGTCCACAGGGATCATGCCTTTGCAATCATTCTCATACCGGATAGCCCTGAAAAAACATATGAACACATTCACCTATTTTATTCTCAGGAAGACACGCCAGAACACTTACGCCTTAAAAATAGTAAGCAATGGAGGCTAGTTTTCGACGAGGATGTTCCTGTAGTTGAGGGTATGCAAAAAGGACGTCATGCGGTAAATTTTGATGGCGGTCGGTTTTCACCAGTAATGGACAATCCTACTCATTGTTTTCACTATTGGGTTGCTAATGAGGTCCAAAATGGACGCATTCGGAAATCCTGACGAGGATTTAGAGAAAAAAATTTTAGTTGCTCATCAGAATAATGATGGTCTTAAGTTAGCAGAATTATATGCAGAAGCAGCTTATAACTCACCCAATAAAAACAAAGCTTGTTTTTTTATGGTTAACGCATACACACTTGCCTTGGAGTATAAACACCCCAAAACGCAATCTTTCTTTCAGTTCCTTAAAAAACACGCTAGAGAAAACTAGCACTCTTTCAGGTTAAACATCTATTTTCGATATAAATAATTCTAGAAAAGGAAATTTCATTGAAGAAAAACCTTTTTTACAGTGCGCTTTTATTAGCGCTTGGGACGTTAGTTGGTTGGGTGGCTTCTAAAACCTTGCTACCTCTTCCTTGGATGCTAGGCCCATTATTAGCATGTGCTATATGGTCAATTAATTTTGGAGAGAAAATAGCTCCTTCAAATTACGTATTTCCTCAAAAATTTCGAAATTATTTTGTAGCCATAATCGGCGTAATGATTGGATCACAGGTTACTCCTGATCTAATGGATCAATTCACCAAATACTTTCCAAGTATATTTGGTTTATTAATTTTTAGTTGGTGCGCCCATTTTGTGAACTATAAAATTTTTATAAAATTTGGAAAATATGATCGAGCTACTGCATTTTTTTCGGCTGCGCCCGGTGGGCTAATGGAGAGTATCGCTATGTCTGAACAGTATGGAGGAAAAATAAAAGTCGTAACTCTTCAACAATTCTTGCGAATTATTTTTGTAATAATTCTAGTGCCAGTCATGATTTCAATTTGGTTTGGAGCTCCAGTCGGTAGTGCAGCTGGCTTTATACTGGAAAAAAATGAAATTATTTCGGTAATTGACTTATTTTATATCACGATTTTAATAATTTTTGGTCTCATCCTTGGATCTCAGCTCAGAATGCCTGCTAGTCACTTGTTGGGGCCTATGCTTTTAACAATTTTATTTACTTTAAGTACGAATATCAACATTCAGCTCCCAGACATACTGATCGTAGTTGCACAGGTAATTATCGGAACCAGCCTGGGTGCAAGATTTTTTGGGATGGATAAACGTGTTCTTTTTACCGCAGCTCGTCTGTCAGCATTATCAGTAATTACAATGCTTATCCTGGCATTCATTTTTATAATCATACTCCAAAACTTATCTGAATTAACAGCTGTAACACTTTTTATATCTTTTGCCCCAGGCGGCGTTACAGAAATGTCATTAATTGCACTATCGGTCGCATCAAGTCCAGCGTTAGTAAGCGCTCACCATATTTTTAGAATAATCACGACCGTCTCATTATTGGGGATTATTTACAATAGATGGATTAATAAACTTAGGTAGCAGTTTTAAAACAGCCGAATTAGGAAATTTTCATGACAGTTGGCCATAAATTTGTTTATCTTCAAGTAACAACCATTCTTCCATAATTTTATCCATTTTCAGCTTTCGTTCCGCTAACGCACTAGAGGCTTTATCAAATTTTTTTTGATCAGACTGATAAAGATCATCAATGGATAAGAATTCTTCTAACTTTTTAATCTCTAACTCAAGTCTCTCTATTTCTTCAGGAATTTCTGACAACCTATGCTGCTCTGTGAAAGATAAACCTGCACTTTTCTTATTTTCCTGCAAATTCATCGTATTTTTGGGCTTTCGAGATTTTACAGTTACATCTAATGAATTTTTATCATCCAAAAACTTATTTAAGTATGACTCGTAACCCCCTGTAAAATCTATAATTCTACCATTTCCTTCAAAAAACAAAACTCGTGTTGCAACCCGTTCAACGAAGTCTCTATCATGACTTATTAAAAGTATTGTGCCGTCGAACTCACATAGTAGCTCCTGAAGTAAATCCAGCGTCTCAATGTCTAAATCATTTGTTGGTTCGTCCAGTAGTAACAGATTGCTTGTTTTGGCCATAAGTTTTGCAAGAATTAACCTAGATTTTTCACCTCCTGAAAGAGAGCGTACCGGCGCCCTTAAAGTACTGGGATCGAACAAAAATTCTTTCAAATATCCAACCACGTGTCTCGGGACGCCTTTTACCAGAATCTGGTCAGATCTACCTGGCAGCGCAATATCAGGATCACCAGCTAAATTTTCCTGAAGACTAGCATCCACATCCAAGCTACCTTTATTTTGCTCAAAACTGGCAGTGATCCAATTTGTTCCTCGCTTAATAGTACCTTCATCAGGGGCTAAATCTCTAAATAGAATATTGAGAAGCGTAGTTTTTCCTACTCCATTGGCGCCAACCATCGCAATGCGCTCTCCACGGCTAATTGAGACACTGAATTTACTGCATATTTGCTTCCCACCAATATTTTTGCTTATACCTTGCGCCTCTAATATTTTCCGCCCAGAAGTCTCACCAGACTGAAAAGACATTTTTGCAGTAGCTTGCCTTTTTTCCTGCAAATCATACTTAACTTTGAGCTTTTTTAAAGCCTTCAATCTACCCTGATTTCTTTTGCGCCTCGCAGAAATACCTTCTACTGCCCAAACGGACTCTTCTTTTATGCGACGCCTGATTTTATGGTTGCGTGCATCTTCTTCAGCCCAAGTTTTGTCACGCCAATCTTCAAAATCAGCGAAACTTTTTTCATTTCGTCTGAGCAAACCTCTATCTAACCATAAGGTAGATTTAGACACAGACCGAAGAAATGCCCGATCGTGACTTATAATTACTACTCCACATGTTAAGTTTTTGAGTACAGTCTCAAGCCATTTTATACTTTCAACATCCAGGTGGTTCGTGGGTTCATCTAGCAGCATCAAATCCGGAGTTTCTGCTATTATCTTTGCTAATGCCGCTCGTCTTATTTCACCACCGGATGCAAGCTTTACCTCTTGTTGAAGATTTAGCTTCAGACCAGTACTTATTGCCTCAATTTTATAACCTTGATTACTATTCAAACGGCTTGTTGCAAAATCCCCCAAAGTGGAAAAAGCAGATAGGTCTGGATCCTGCTCCATTAGACTTATTTTTATTCCTTTTTGAACAGCTACAGTACCAGCGTCAGGAACAATTGCTCCAGCAATCAGTTTGAGAAGAGTTGATTTGCCAGAGCCGTTTCTACCAACAAGACAACTTCGTTCCCTTTCAGTCAAAATCAAATCTATATTTTGGAATATGTCATACCCTCCAAAACCTAGACAAACTTCACGTAATTGGATTAAAGGCGCGCTCATAACAAATTGAGCTAGTTTAGAAAAATTAACAGGTCAAGGTTTGTTCATCAAAAAACGCTTCTTTTCATGTGGTATTTTACGCACCTCCAAGCCTGTAAAAACATGAAGCGTATTTAACTTGTAATCTATAACTGCATGGTCGCTTACCCATCCGCCCATTGAAAGATAAGCTCTCAAAAGAGGTGGCATTTTCAACATCGCTATTTTGAAATTTATATCAGGTCTAAGCGCTTTTGAGAATTTTAAAACGGATGGTGACTTAACACTGGGTAATAATTTTTTCGGACCCAAATAGCGTTCTCGAAGAATAGCAAAACAATCTATATATTTTCCATGATCAATTCCTTCAAATGAAGTACAACCAAATATGAAGCCAATTTTTCTTCTTTCAACGTAATGCGCCAAATAAGCCCAAACTAATCTCAATATGTCTGGATCCTTCAAAGAGAAATCCGTACATACCCGCCCCACCTCCATTAAGGGCTGATCAAAATTTTCTAAGGTTTTGATATCATAATGCGCTGCAGAATAACCAGTTTGAATCAAGGAACCAGGAGTATAATAGGTATATCTAAAGCATCCTACTACCCTCCGATGCTTCCTTTCACGAATAATTACGTGATTAAATTTTTTATCATATTCATCCCTATCAAGACCGCTCTCGTTTACCACACCAAAGGCTTTATATCTAAAAGCTTGAGCTTCTTCCAAATCAACCGGCTGTGAAGCTGGCTCCAAATCAAATTTGGGATGGTAGTAGTTCATAAATTTCTCTCATATTAAAGCGGATTGACAATGATGCTTGTAGAGATAAATCCAAATTATTATTTATTGTAGTAAAGACTCGGCAGAAGGACCTCCAACATTTTGGAATAGCCTGAAGAGAAATGACATATTTTTTAAACCAGATGGTGTAGTATGGTAGTCTAGAATAACGATTTTACCTTTATCAATTCCAAATTTCTGAATATTGTCAAGTTTACCTTTGTCGTCGAAACTTAAAACTAGAACTTGCCTATCTACGGGCTTCGAAGCCCGTATTGAATTCTTTAAAACTTTAGACTGAACGAAGTAAATGTTTCCATCACTTAAGATACCACCAATTGATGGAGTACCAAGCTTCTTGATAACAGTATTTTTGTCATCTTGCGATACTGAAACACTTGATAATTCTTCCTCACTGGGTATGTAACCATGCTTACGATATTGTTCGGAGCAACCCAAAATAAGAAATAGTACAGCAACACTTAAAATCTTTTTAAGACGTCCAATCATAAATTTAGCCTGACCTCATTAAAGTATAATATTATGCTCAATTACATTATGTTGATTATTTATTGCAATAAAGGAAGAAATTTATAAATGCCCAAAAGCGAAATTTCGGACAAAATCATAAAATTTTCAAATTTAAATGCCACCAAAAGCAATCGTTTTCGTTGGCAAGGTGATGCAATTAGTAACTCTAAGATCGCCGAGCAGCTTAGCTTAATCTCTGTTGAAAAAATAGATTTTAGAGGAAAAATCAGCGCCCAAGGTAAAAATAAATGGCTATTAACTGGGGATTTGGGTGCTACGGCAATTCAAGAATGTGTCGTTACACTAAAGGCAATTAAATGCCGGGTAGATGAAAAAATAAAACGTATTTATGTTCCCATGGAAGAAATACCCTCAGTGGAAAAAGACGACGGGCGCGATATAGAGCTCGAATTAGATGAAAATTTAGAACCACTAACCAAGTCTTTAGATTTATCCTTGATTGCACAAGAAATGCTTGCTCTATTACTGCCAGATTATCCAAGATCTAACAACAGCGACTATGTGTCAATTTCACTTGGCGACGATGGAAAAATAACTGAGCGAGATAACCAACAAAACCCTTTTGCGATCTTGAGCACCCTGAAGAAAAATTAAATTCTCGAAGAAAGTCATAAAAAACAACTTAAATAACAAAATTTGGGTTGTATATCAGTGTTAAATAGATGTATTGCGCAGGGATAAATATTAACACTAGGGTTAATCCCTTATAATACTGAGATTTAGACATGGCTGTTCAGCAAAATAAAGTATCAAAGTCCAGACGAAATAATCGCAGAGCTCATGACGCTCTAATGGCTGGAAATCCTAATGAATGTCCAAATTGTGGTGAACTAAAACGACCCCATCATATATGTGCATCTTGTGGCTTCTATGGAGACAAAGAAGTTATATCGATGACCGAGGAAATTGACCTGGATGATGACGCAGCCTAATTCCTCGTAAAGGATGGCGATATGACCACGACCGTGAATAATAAGTCGGAGGTGGTGCAATCAGGCACAACTATAAGTATTGACGCAATGGGCGGCGATTTAGGGCCAGCTGCTATAGTAGCCGGACTTGTTCGTGTGGCCCAAAAAAACAAGAGAATACATTTCCTTCTACATGGGCGGCAAGAACAGCTGCAAAAATTAGTGACTAAACGTCAATCCCTAAAAGGCCGAGTAACGATAATTGACAGCCTTGAAGTAATTAAAATGGAGGACAAGCCAAGCCATGTGGTTAGACATGGAAAGGCTACATCAATGTGGTCGGCAATTGACTCGGTGAGAGATGGCAATGCCAGTGTTTGTGTTTCTTGTGGCAATACCGGAGCTTTGATGGCGATAAGTATGGTAAGGCTGCGTAAACTTAATGGCGTAAACCGGCCCGCTATTGCGATACTTTGGCCTTCTTCGAATCCCATGGGATTCAATGTTATGTTGGACGTGGGCGCCGATGTTAGAGCTGATCCGAAAGATCTTCTACAATATGCTTTGATGGGCGTCTCTTATGCTAGAAATGGACTGGGCATAGCAAAACCAAGGGTTGGTTTGCTTAATGTTGGAACCGAAGAACATAAAGGCAGAAGTGAACTTAAAGAAGCTTATTCCAAAATTGAGCATTGCCAATTGGAAGCAAATTTTGTTTTTGAGGGGTTTGTTGAAGGTGGAGATATCCCAGGCTCAAAAGTCGATGTGATTGTAACTGATGGCTTCACCGGAAATGTCGCACTTAAAACTGCGGAAGGAACTGCAAGTTTAATTGGTTATTTACTACGAGAGGCCTTTAGATTTTCCCCCTTATCAAAGCTTGCAAGCATATTAGCTTTTACATCATTGAACCGATTTAAAATGAGGATCGACCCAAGAAGAGTAAACGGTGGAGTATTTCTTGGCTTAAATGGTACGGTTGTAAAATCTCATGGTTCAGCAGACGCTACCGGAATCGAGGCTGCAATTAAATTAGCGTTCGAGCTTTCCAAGAATGATTTTTTACAAAAAGTAGCCGCGCGGGTTGCATACGCAGGCGCAATAGATAACGATGTTTGCGATGATGCAAATAAATAATTTGGATGATAAATGACAGTTCGCGCTATAATAACGGGATGTGGACACTATCTACCGAAACGGATCGTAGAAAATTCTGAATTTGAACGAACTTTAGATACATCCGACGAATGGATTTCTAGTCGCTCTGGAATTAAACGCAGGCACTTTGCAAACGAAGACGAGACAACCTCTGCGATGGCCACATTGGCGGCTAAAGAAGCATTAGAGGATGCTGGATTAGTTGCTGGAGATATAGATGCAATCATTCTAGCCACTTCAACTTCAGATCTTACTTTTCCATCGGCTGCTACTATGGTGCAGGCAAATTTAGGAATGACAAGGGGTTTTGCTTATGACGTTCAAGCTGTATGTGCGGGTTTTGTCTTTGCACTTGCAAACGCTAATGCGCTAATAATTTCAGGCCAAGCAAAAAAAGTATTGGTTATTGGTTCAGAGACATTTTCGAAATTAATGGACTGGGAGGATAGATCTACTTGCGTACTCTTTGGTGATGGTGCAGGCGCAGTTATTTTATCTGAAGATAATGGAACCGGAGATAAATCTGATCGTGGCATTTTAGCCTCCGACTTGAATTCTGATGGAACACTAAAAAATATTCTATATGTAGACGGAGGAGTATCTACACAATCTACCGGATATTTGAGGATGCACGGTAAGGAAGTATATAGACACGCAATTGAAAAATTAGCCACTACTGCTCAAAACTCAATGGAAACTGCAGGAGTTTCTGTTAGCGAAATTGACTGGATTGTTCCTCATCAGGCCAACATTAGAATTATTCATGGGACTGCAAAAAAAATGGGTATACCAAGAGAACGAATATTAACCACGGTGCAAGACCACGGCAATACCTCAGCTGCCTCGATTCCTCTCGCACTTTCAGTTTCAAAAATAAATGGGTTTATAAAGAAAAATGACTTAATTGTTACAGAAGCAATTGGAGGTGGGCTTGCTTGGGGATCATTAGTAATACGTTGGTAAACTGAAAAACGCAAAAATATTAAAACTTTTCTTAACGTTGTCCCATTTAAGTTGACTTACTAAATTTGTGAGCACTACAATTGATTAAAAATGGGGGAAGATTACATGACTGAGAAGACTTTAACACGAATGGATTTAAGTGAATCTGTTTTTAGAGAGGTCGGGCTATCTAGAAACGAATCAGCCGATTTAGTAGAAAGCGTACTTGAAAAAATAAGTGCATCACTTGTATCTGGTGAGCAAGTTAAGATTTCATCATTTGGAACATTCAGTATTCGCCAAAAAAATGCGCGAGTTGGTCGAAATCCTAAAACAGGCGAAGAAGCGCCTATACCTCCAAGAAGAGTTCTCACATTTAGGCCTTCTCATTTGATGAAAGACAGAGTGTCAGAAGGAAAATAAAAAGGGTCATTTTATAATTATGTCAAAATCTGAGAAAGCTTTTCGCAACATAAGTGAAGTTTCAGATTGGCTAAAAACCCCAACGCACGTACTAAGATTTTGGGAAAGTAAGTTCAGTCAGATTAAACCGACCAAAAGAGCTGGAGGACGGCGTTACTACCGCCCGAAGGATATGTTACTAATAGGCGGGATAAAGCAATTACTTCATATTGAAGGACATACCATAAAAGGCGCAAAACAAGTGTTGCGCGAAAAAGGTCTCAATTATGTAGTTGGACTTTCGAAACCAATAATTTCAGAAGAGTACGTGGAGGCTGGAAACCTAGAAAAAGCGGATGAAGAGGTCACTAAAACTAACGCAAAATCCCATGATGAAAAACACACGTCTTTAAAAACTCAAAAGACTAATAGTTCAAATCAAAAGGTACCCGATCAACCAGGACTTTTTGACTTTTTTGACACTGAAAACCCAAATAATGATAAAAACCCTAGTGACAAAATGAGGGACCCTGTGCTTTCTCCATCAGTTTTATTAAGTAGAATTGATGACTTAAATGCAGAACAAAGAAAAAATATAATACCCATTATGAACGACCTTAGATATCTAATTTCATCATGGACTTAAAGGTAAACTTAGAAAATTTTTAACTTGCGTATAAAAAAAAAACGAGTAGTAAAAAGTATGCGTCGGGCTATGGCGCAGCCTGGTAGCGCGTCCGTCTGGGGGACGGAAGGTCGCAGGTTCAAGTCCTGCTAGCCCGACCAGATAAATTTCAGTAATATTGAAAGTATTTTAAATGAGCGGAGTTCTCCCTAACCAAGAAATAGAGAAACTCGTTGAAATTGGCGCAATCACTTCAGATACGCCCTTAGAGCCTGAGCAAATACAACCTGCGAGCCTAGACATGAGATTAGGAGGTAAAGCATTTCGTATCAGAGCATCTTTTTTGCCAGGAAAGCATGAAAAAGTTAACGAGCGATTAAAATCGTTGAAAATGCACGAAATTGACCTGAGGAAAGGTTCAGTCCTTGAGAAGGGGTGTGTGTATTTGGTGCCGCTACTCGAAGAACTTAAATTACCGGCTGATATTCAAGCTGCAGCTAACGCTAAAAGCTCAACTGGACGTCTAGATTTACTAACAAGAGTAATTACGGACTCCGGTGAGGAATTTGATCGAGTTTCAAGTGGATACAACGGCAAGCTATACGCCGAAATATGCCCTCGCTCTTTTTCAGTATTGGTGCGAGAGGGTATGAAACTTAATCAGATTAGATTTAGAAATAAAAATACAACTTTAAATGATGACGATTTAAGGGCTCTCCACACGCATGAAAACTTAGTACCTGGAAATGCGATAATTGATGACGGCCTTGGATTTTCGGTAGATTTAAGACCATCAAAAGGTGATTTAGTAGGTTTTCGAGCAAAACCCCACACTGGAATAATTGATTTAGACTTAATTGATCACTACAACCCAGCAGAATTTTGGGATGAGATAAGAACTTTACGAGGTGAGATCATTTTAGACCCTGGCGCATTTTATATTTTAGTGAGTCGTGAAAGTGTGCATATACCTCCTAACTATGCTGCAGAGATGGCTCCATATATTTCTATGGTTGGAGAATTTAGGGTCCACTATGCAGGCTTTTTTGATCCGGGTTTCGGGCATAATGCAGCCGGAGGATCGGGCGCGCGGGGGGTATTAGAAGTTAGATGTCATGAAGCTCCATTTGTATTGGAGCACGGCCAGGTAGTAGGACGTTTGATATATGAAAAAATGTCGTACCAACCTACAAAGCTATATGGGCAAGGGGTAAAATCAAATTATCAAGGCCAAGGGCTAAAACTGTCAAAACATTTTAAGAAAAGTTACTGAAATTTTGGTCATTTATATCTATTCCACAAAAAGTTCAGGCTGATCCGTATTATCTGACAAATCAGCATCTTCTTTATTCATGTCTGCGACACTATCTTTCATATTCGGTATAGTACTCTCAAGTAGACCAGCAGATTTCAGTTCCCTCAAGCCAGGCAAATCTTTCGCACTCTCTAATCCAAAATGGTCTAAGAAATGTTGAGTAACAACAAACGTGATTGGCCTTCCCGGAGTCATTTTTCGTCTTCCAAACTTTATCCAATCCATCTCGAGCAATAAATCAACAGTGCCCTTAGAAACCCCTACCCCTCTAATCTCTTCAATTTCCAATCGGGTTACCGGCTGATGATAAGCAATTATAGCCAATGTTTCCACTGCTGCACGACTTAACTTGCGGGTTTCAACTGTCTCTTTTCTCATTAAAAAGCTAAGGTCGGCACTTGTGCGTATAGCCCAACCATCACCAACTTTTACTAAATTAACTCCGCGGGTTCTATAATGTAACTTCAATTCACTTAAAGCCGATTCTGGATCAGAGCCTTGCGGCATTCGACTTTTTAACTCATTAACTGTAACTGGTGCGGAGGACGCGAATAGGATCGCTTCTACCATACGAATCTGCTCAGGAACCGAAGGTGCTTCGAAAAGGTTGGCCTGGTCAACTTCACCAACTTTTCGCTTGTTCGAGGATTTATCTGTTTGGTCACTCATTCAGAATTCCTTTTTCTAAGTTCAATTCTAGCAAAGGTTTCTGATTGTCTCAGTTCAACTGAACCTGCTTTTACCAATTCAAGGGTCGCAGCAAATGTTGCAGCGGTGGCCGCCCTTACACGCTTGGGTTCATTCTGCCATTCCTCTGGCAAAAAGCTCATCAAATCATTCCATTCTCCGGAAAAACCAAGCATTTTTCGCATTCTCTCTAAAGCCGTCTCAATTGTGAAAACATTCTCTCTATCTGCAGTAAAAGGTCTAAAATCATCGCGTGTACGGATCCTAGCATATCCTTGCATTAGATCGAGAAGGCTCAAGGTATAATTGATCGTACGCTTTTTTTCTAAATTCTCAGGAATACCTCTTGAAAAAAACTCTTTTCCTAATTGATTTCGAGCCATTAATTTAGAACCTGCATTTCTCATTGCTTGCAAGCGCTCTAACCTGAATGCAAGAATTGCGCTTAGTTCTTCACCAGTTGGCCCATCGTCGCTTGGATCTGTAGGAAGTAATAATCGCGATTTGAGAAATGCAAGCCATGCCGCCATCACAAGATAGTCTGCGGCCAATTCAATCCTTAATTCCTTTGCTTTTGCCACAAAATCTAAATACTGGCTAGCCAACTGAGAAATAGAAATTTTTAGTAAATCTACTTTTTGGGTACGTGATAGCGTGAGCAACATATCTAAAGGACCCTCAAAACCGTCTACATTTATGACCAAGTTTTCTGGGGAATTTTCTACAATATAATCATTTACTGGAAAAAATTCTAAGTTGGGTGTGTCACTCATACTCTACTCTTAAAGAACATGGCACAAAGCTGATCTTTAAGAGCAAAGATGTCAAGTAATAGCAGATCAAAATCCGCAAATTAAAAGTATTTTTAAGGAAATTTAATTAAATTACTTAGCAATTATGGGCACACAATTTTCCTGAGAAATGACTGCAGAACAAAAGCGGCTAGCATCATCAATATTAACAAAACCACCAAGTCGCAAACGATAAATCTCGTTACCATTCCTTTGGATACGTTCTACAAATTTAGGCCTGCCGTCTAAAATAACTGAAAGATTTTCGCTAAGCCTACCCCATTCTGCTAAAGCAAGTTGTTTGTTTTCAAATGAACCAAATTGCACTACAGCCAGCCCAGTTTTTACAGATCCAAGGGTCGGAAGAATAGAATTCTCACTATTTAGAGAAGTAGGTTTAATCCGTAACGAACCTGGTCGAGGCATAGGCTTTATTATATGAGACTTAATGTTTCCCGAAATAACTTTGTTGCTCAATTGTTTGCTATTTGACTTAAGAGCTATAGCAAGGGCAGCGGCGACCAATTCAGATTGATTATCAACAATAGTATAGTCGGTGCTTTCTATTGATGTCTTAATAGGTACTAGTGAAATTTCATTTAAAAGCTCAGGTTCGACTGCTTGCAAATGGCCTTGGGCTCTTTTTCCAATCTGGCTATCTATTAACTTTTTTTGCTTCAAGGCCTGATGTATCGTTATATCGTCAGCGATTAACTTTGCAGTATAAGGAGCTAATTCTACTGCCTGCGGATTGGGAGGTAATTCTTGCGAGGCTATCTTCGATACAGCCAAATCAATATTTTCCGCTTCAATTCCCCCTGGGACTTCCGGAGCAACCCTGAGTGGACCTGGTTGCGCTGCAACAATAGGAATACCGTTTATATCCCGCGAAATTAAATTGTATGCCCAAAAACCTGCCCAAACTATCAAGTTTAGGCTAATTATCCCACCAAATATTGAAAAAAACGATAGTTTGTTGTTTTGGGTATCATTATTCGATACACCTTTTCTGCTGGCTGAATAAACCTGCTCAGTCATTATACCTCTCTTTGCCAGGTTATCCCGGCACCTTACCTCATAACCGCAGAATTATCGTTTTTACATTTTTTCTGCTGGTTCTACACCTAGAATAGCAAGCCCTGACGAAATAACAATAGAAACTGCACGCGCAAGCGCAATTTTGCTTTGAGTGATTGTTAAATCATCGGTATGCAGAAATCTAAGACTTTGATCATCACTGCCTTTACTCCAATGCGCATGTAACTGCGATGACAAATCAAATAGGTAAAAAGCAACTCTATGAGGTTCATATAAACGTGCCGCTACCTCAACAAGTCTAGGCCACTCAGCAATCTTTTTAATAAGACTCAATTCTGAAGCATGTGTAAGGCTAGATAAATTTGCTTCTGAAAGTGCACGCTCAGCAATATCAATATTTAATTCCTCGGCCTTTCGAATAACGGACTTAATTCGTGCATGAGCATATTGAACATAAAAAACTGGATTTTCACGACTTTGCTCTAATACTTTTTGAAAATCAAAATCTAATGCAGCGTCATTCTTTCTAGTAAGCATAACAAATCGTGTTACATCTGGCCCTACCTGTTCTACGAGGTCTCTCAGCATTACAAAATTGCCAGCACGCTTTGACATTTTATAGGGCTCACCATTTTGATAAAGCTTTACAAGCTGGCATAATTTAATATCTAGAGGTACTTTACCATTAGAGAGAGCAGAAACTGCTGCCTTCATTCTTTTTACATAGCCACCATGATCTGCCCCAAATATATCTATTAGATGGTCAAAACCTCTGCTTAATTTGTCAAAGTGATAAGCTATATCCGGGGCAAAGTATGTCCAGCTACCATCAGACTTCAATACCGGCCGATCAACATCGTCACCATGCTCCGTGGACTTAAACAAGGTTTGCTCACGCGGCTCCCAATCATCTGTTTTTTTCCCTTTGGGAGGTTCTAAAACTCCCTTATAAATTAATCCATTATCTCTTAAACGACCCAAAGCAGCCTCTATTTGACCACTGCCATAAAGTGATTTTTCGGAGAAAAAAGTATCCATTTTTATACCTAGAAGATCTAAATCTGACCTTATTAAATCCATCATGGCATCAACCGCATAGTCCCTCAATTCTGGGAGCCACTCATCTTCAGACTTATTTAAGTAAGATTCCCCAACTTTTTCTTTAAGCCCTATTGCAATTGGTATTAAGTAATCTCCCGGATAAGTTCCATCTTCAAAGACTACCTTCCTACCGAATGCTTCCTGATACCTAAGGAAAATAGACCTTGCCAGAACATCCACTTGAGCACCACCATCATTAATGTAGTATTCTCGAGTTACTTCAAAACCAGAATATGAAAGAAGACTTGCTAGGGCGTCACCAAAAACCGCCCCTCTTGTATGGCCCACATGAAGTGGACCTGTAGGGTTTGCAGAAACGAACTCTACATTTACCTTTTTTGAAGATCCCATATTGGATCTGCCAAAGTTTTTTCCAGCCAGCAGCACGCCAGAAAGCAAATTATGCCAACAAACTTCACTCAAACTGATATTTATAAAGCCAGGACCTGCTATATCTACCGAAGAAATAATTTCTTCTTTAGCCAATGAATCGCTTATAATTTGAGCTAGTTCCCGCGGTCTGGTTTCAACTAATTTTGAAAGAACCATTGCAGCGTTAGTGGCCATATCGCCATGGCGAGTATCTTTAGGTGGCTCTACCGTAATATTTGAGAAATCTGTATCAGTGGGCAAAATACCTTGGCTTGATAGATTATTTAAAACCTCAATCAAAATTCCACGAACATGTGTAAATAAATTCATATTCTCTTAGATCCTTTAATGCAGTGGGTTTATCACTCTACTGAAAAAGTTCAATGCTCTACAACGCGTAAGTTCAATGTCAGAAATCCAGTTAATCGCAAGAAATTTTTATTTGCTTACCGAATAACTTTTCATACTGAGAAATTGCAAACCGATCTGTCATCCCTGCGACGTAGTCGCAAACTAGGCTTACAATACTTGACTCGGAAGATACCGAAGCAAGATCTTCCTGCCATTTTTTAGGCATTAACTTTGGGTCATTGGTATAAGCAGCAAAAAGCTCTTTAACAATTAAAGTAACATTCTCTCGCATTTTTATAACACTCGGAGCCCTATACATACGTTCAAAAAGAAAACTTCTTACAACATCTAAATTTCTATCTAATTCATCAGAAAAACCTATAACTTTAAAACCGGCTTTTCTAAGATCATCCGAAGACTTAGGCGCTAGTTTAACAAAAGTCTGTTGTGCCTCTTTTAACACGTCATCAACCAACATACCCAAAAAATATCTTAGTGCCTCATGCTGCCTTCGATACTGATTAATTTTTGGATACTTTCTATCTACTTCTTGAAAACACTCACTCAACAACGGCAATGATGCTAACTCTTCTATACTAAAAAGCTCTGCCCGTAAGCCGTCATGCAAATCATGACTATTATATGCAATGTCGTCTGATATGGCTGCTACTTGAGCTTCAGCGCTAGCATGATCACACAAATTTAATTTATGTAACTTATCATAATCATTTATATAAGGCGCGACCTCCATCAAAAGAGGGCCGTTATGCTTCACGATACCCTCCAAGGTCTCCCAAGTTAGATTTAACCCATCAAATGCTGCATAGTGGCGCTCAATAAGTGTTACAATTTTCAATGTGTGTGCATTGTGATCAAAACCCGAATGTTCTGCCATAAGGCCATTTAGCGCTTCCTCTCCCGTATGCCCAAAAGGCGGATGGCCTAAATCATGTGCCAACGAAACTGCTTCGGTTAACTCCGAATTTAAACCTAATACAGCGGAAATAGTCCTAGCAACTTGTGCAACCTCAATTGTATGAGTTAACCTTGTTCTATAATAATCACTTTCGTGTTCAACAAATACCTGCGTTTTGTGTTTTAAACGGCGAAAAGCACTACAATGAATAATTCTATCTCTGTCACGTTGAAAATTATCACGAAAACTACTTTCTTTTTCATTGTGTAATCTACCAAGGCTTTGGGCAGGATTTGATGCGTAGTTTGCCTGCACTTTTCTGAACCTTCCTTGTAAATTGGGTGATTAAGTCTTATACTATCTTGCATAACTAAACCATGTAGTAATGGAATTATATTAATGCATCTACCACCAAAAGTTACAAATAGAGCATTTAAACGGCTTAGTGAAATTAATGCGGCAAATGAGGGAAAAGCCCTAAGGATTGCAGTAGAAGGTGGCGGTTGTTCTGGATTTCAATACGAAATCAGTTTGAGCGATCCGACAGAAGAGGACCTGGTAATAGAGGGAGGTGGAGAAAAAGTAATAATTGACACGGCTTCACTTCCATTTTTAGAAAATGCGATTATTGATTATGCGGACGAGTTAATTGGCGCTAGATTTGTAATCGAGAATCCTAATGCTACAAGCTCCTGTGGTTGCGGAACTAGTTTTTCCATTTAAAGAAACAAACACGGTGAAAATTGCCAGCTTTAATATTAACGGAATAAAAGCAAGAACAAATGCTTTGATGACTTGGCTTAGAGAAGCTCAGCCAGACGTAGCTCTTTTGCAAGAAATAAAGTCGGTAAACGAAAATTTTCCATCTGATTTGTTTAAGGATCTAGGGTATAACGTGGCAGTTAATGGGCAAAAGTCATTTAACGGCGTGGCTATACTCTCTAAATTGCCAATTGAAGACATCGTGACCCGTTTACCGGGCGATAGCGAAGATGATCAAGCACGATGGTTAGAAGTAACTATTGTCGGCAACCAGGCAATTCGTATGTGTAATTTGTACCTTCCAAATGGAAACCCTGCTCCTGGGCCTAAATACGACTATAAATTATCTTGGATGCGGAGACTTCACGAAAAAGCAAAAGAGCTGATAGATAGTGAGATCCCAGCATTTATGGCTGGCGATTACAACATCATTCCGCAGGCTGAAGATGCAGCAAACATCGGCGCGTGGGAACAAGACGCCCTTTTTTTACCAGAAAGCCGAACTGAATTCAGAAAAATTCTTAATTTAGGTTTTACAGATGCTTTTCGTGCAAAACATAATTGTTCGGGACACTATAGCTTCTGGGATTATCAAGCCGGCGCTTGGGATCGTGATGATGGAATAAGAATAGATCATTTTTTACTTACTCCTCAATGTGCAGATTTATTAAAAAACTGCCAAATTGACAAACATATCAGATCTAGGGAAAAACCGTCCGATCATGTTCCAATCTGGATCGAATTAGATGTTTAATCTAGTCAATTAATTTATTTGCACGTCGAAGTTTATTCTAATTTGTGACGTTGTGATCATAAATCCAATCAAATCTTTTAACTAGTAAATGCGGTAAGAATTTTGTGAGGACCCTTAAAAAAAAGTGGAGGACCAGTCTGGATATTACATTTGATAAATGAAACGTCCGTGCATTTTTTGCTGATGCACTTATAATACGTTGAACTCGCGGCAATCGTTCCCTTTGAAATTCATTAAAGGCAAATGACAATTTTGGGAATTTGGAAATTTTAGAGGCTATCACAAAGCTATCTTCAATTGCCATCGCAGCACCCTGCGCCAGAAAGGGTAACGTGGGATGAGCAGCGTCTCCAACTAAAATCACTCGATCATTATACCATTTCTTTTTCACAGGGTATCTAAACAAACCCCATTTATAAACACTTTCTATGGAAGCTATAATTTTAGAAGCTTCACCAGAGAAATCTTTAAAGCTTTCTTTTACTGCTTTTGGATCTTCAGGATGCTTCCAACCATCTGGTTGCCACTCATTTTGCTCCTTAATCAGTACTAAATTCAGCTGACTTCCATCATTAATTGGATAGCTTACAAGGTGTCTTTTGGGAGCAAGTGTAACATGGGAGAAATCATCTTGGTTGATTGAATTTGGCACAATTGATCTCCAAGCTATTTGACGAGTAAAGATAGGTGTTTCTTCATCAATCACGGCTTTCCGTACATTAGAGTGTAATCCATCTGCCCCAATTATGATGTCGGCAGAATATACATTCCCATCTGAGAATATAACTTCACCATTCTTTATTTTTTCTAATTTTTTATCGAAATGAACGGGAATCTTCGATTTTTTACAAGCCGCATACAAAATATTGACAAGGTCCGCCCGGTGGCAAAAGAGAAACGCGGCATCTTGTTTGAATTTCATATAATCGAATAGTGCAAGCTGAGAATTTGATTTATAATCAAAAACCCTAACACCCTTACAACGCCTTGAAAGAGCTGAAACCTCGTCGATAAGCCCTATACAGGAAAATACTCTATTAGCATTAGGGCTTAGTTGTATTCCGGCTCCAGCCGTTGTGACCTCATTGGACCTCTCGTAAACACATGCATTTATACCAAAGTGCTTTAAACAAAGAGCAGTTGTAAGACCGCCTATCCCCGCCCCAACAACGACAATTTGTTTCGAATTTTTAAGCATACGAAGACTAGCACATGCTTCACGACCTATTTCTAGTCGTCTCTATGAACTTTTTCCCTTCGTTCATGTCGTTCTTGCGCCTCTAGGGTCATAGTTGCGATTGGTCGTGCATCAAGCCGTCTCAATGAGATTGGTTCACCTGTCATTTCACAGTAGCCATATTCGCCTTCATCTATTCTACGGAGTGCCGCATCAATTTTAGAAACTAGTTTTCTTTGTCTATCGCGAGTTCGTAACTCGAGAGCTCTGTCAGTTTCCTCGCTAGCTCGGTCAGCTATATCTGGAATATTGCGCGTGTTATCCTGCAGGCCTTCAATTGTTTCCCTAGAATCTGACATAAGATCGGTCTTCCAGGTAACAAGTTTACGTTTGAAATATTGTAATTGACGATCATTCATAAAAGGTTCGCCCTCAACTGGACGATAATCTTCAGAAAAAACGTTATCCTGTTTCATGCTTTGTCCCCCAAGCAGTTTATAAAACCAAAATTTTACCAATAACTAATAAGGTAAATAAACCTATCCTTGGGCAGATAAACCAATTGAAGTAAAATGTCACTACTCAAAGATGAACATTGAACGATTTTTATTTATATGCGAAATGTCTCGTTGTTCTATCAAAAGATATTTTCATTAGAAAGCGACCCAAATGAAATTTAACGGCACTCAGAATTATGTTGCAACGGAAGATTTAAAAATAGCTGTAAACGCAGCGGTTACTTTAGAAAGACCTCTGCTTGTCAAAGGTGAGCCCGGAACCGGAAAAACTGAGCTTGCAAAGCAAGTTGCAAATTCTCTTGGTCTGCAGCTTTATGAATGGAACATCAAATCAACGACAAAGGCGCAACAAGGATTGTATGAATACGATGCAGTTTCACGCCTGAGAGATAGCCAACTTGGCGATAAAAAAGTCGAAGAAGTTAAAAACTACATCAAAAAAGGTAAACTATGGCAAGCTTTTGAGTCAGATGAAAAGGTTGTTTTACTGATTGACGAGGTTGACAAAGCAGATATCGAGTTCCCGAATGATTTGTTGCAAGAATTAGACAAAATGGCTTTCCACGTTTACGAAACGGGCGAAAATGTAACAGCAAAAAAACGACCAGTGGTAATTATAACCTCAAACAACGAAAAAGAACTACCTGATGCATTCTTGAGACGCTGCTTTTTTCATTATATTCGGTTTCCTGACCAAGAAACTTTAGAAAAAATAGTGCGGGTTCACTATCCAAATATAAAGCAAAACCTTTTATCCACGGCACTGGCGCAATTTTTTGAATTACGTGAGCAACCCGGACTAAAAAAGAAACCATCAACTTCAGAAGCTTTAGATTGGTTAAAATTATTATTAGCAGAAGATCTGAGTGTAACAGATTTAACTAAGGACGGAAAAAACTCTTTACCGCAATTACATGGGGCACTGTTAAAAAATGAACAAGACGTACAACTTTTTGAACGCCTTGCGTTTATGGCACGAAGCCAAAGTTGATTTTACTATCGTTAAGTTCAAACCTTAAATATAAACCACGCAACAACTAACCTTTCATGGCAAATGATGAAAAATAATTGGTGGAGACAATCATGTACCTAGTTTTTGGTATTCTTGGAGGAATTTGGGGCGCTAGACTAGCAAAAAAGCGCGGCGGTAAAAGACTTGATATTATTCAATATTCTGTAGGCTACTTTCTATTTTATGCAATAATAGGTGTGATAATCACTGTGATTTTGGACAGAACCTTTCTATAAAATATGTTTATTAAATTTTTTGAAAATTTACGACAGTACAAAGTACCAGTTAGCTTACGAGAGTACTTAACATTTCTTGAGTCTGTATCTCTCGATATGTGTACCTACGACATTGACCACTTTTATTTTCTCGGGCGCATTATAATGGTTAAGGACGAAAGGCACTTAGATAAATTTGACAGGGCATTTTCAAAAACCTTTGAAGGAATAGAAAGTTTATCAATTGGGGATCTAATAGAATCCCTAGAGGTACCTGACTCATGGTTAAAAAAACTTACCGAGAGGGTTTTTGACAAAAGTGATTTAGAAAAAATTGAAGCGCTTGGCGGTTTCGAAAAGTTGATGGAAACTCTTAAAAAACGCCTGCGAGAACAAGAGAAACGCCACCAAGGAGGCAGTAAATGGATTGGTACAGCAGGAACCTCTCCTTTCGGCGCTTATGGATACAATCCAGAGGGAGTAAGAATTGGTCAAGATCGTAGTAGGCATCAGCGTGCAGTTAAAGTTTGGGACAAGCGTGAGTTTAAAAATTTAGATGACACAGTAGAGCTTGGGACACGAAATATAAAAGTGGCGATGAAACGTCTACGACAATGGGTAAGAGATGGTGCTGAAGACGAATTGGATCTCGATGGAACAATTCGATCGACAGCTGAAAAAGGTTATTTAGACGTAAAAACTCAACCAGAAAGGCGTAATGCCGTAAAACTACTTCTTTTTCTAGATGTTGGTGGATCAATGGATCCATACATTAGATTAGTTGAAGAACTCTTTTCGGCGGCTCGTGCAGAGTTTAAAAACCTTCAACATTATTACTTTCATAATTGTTTGTATGAAGGTGTCTGGAAAGATAACTCAAGGCGTTGGGAAAAAAAAGTAAATACATGGGAGATTTTAAATACTTATGGTTCTGATTATAAATGTATATTTGTTGGCGATGCATCGATGTCTCCGTATGAAATCTTATACCGAGGAGGTGCAAACGAGTATTGGAACGAAGAGGCAGGGTCAGTTTGGCTCGAGCGAGCGAGAGCACAATGGCCATCCAATATTTGGATTAACCCTCTCCCCCAATCACAGTGGCAGTATACGCAATCAGTATCAATAATAAACGAAATTTTCCAATCGAGGATGTTCCCACTAAATTTACGGGGAATAGACGAAGGTATGAAAACACTGCGTTCTTAAGTTGAAAAATGGCGATCAAAGCACCATATAATCATGAATGATAAAGTTTATCCCTATTATATTACCTTTTGTCTATGGTTTGGCGATGTTTCGATTGTCCGCCTGGAGATTAAACCGTACCCTAAAAAATCAATCCAGCTTGCTGGCAGATAAACAACTTCTGAAACCAATCCAACGCTTAGCTGATGCACTTGATTTAGAAAGTATATCTGTAAACATATATGAAATTGAACCAATAAATGGATTAGCAGCGCCCGATGGAAAAATTTTTATTACAAGAGGTTTTTATAATAAATTTACATCTGGTGAGATAACTGGGAGTGAATTGGCATCTGTCATTGCACACGAATTAGGTCATGTTGCATTAGGCCATTCAAGACGACGCATGATAGATTTTTCGGGTCAAAATGCTCTTAGAATGGCCTTGGGAGGCATCCTCTCAAGAATTATACCCGGATTAGGCGGCATTATAGCCAACGTTCTTTCAAACCTTTTGATGGCGCGTTTGTCCAGAACCGATGAGTTTGAGGCGGATGAATATGCATCTGCCTTGATGATGAAATCCGGTATAGGAGTTGAGCATCAAATCTCAATGTTTGAAAAATTGGAAAAGCTGAGTGGAAATAATGCAAACTTACAGCCAGCTTGGCTACTAAGTCATCCAAAAACAAAAAAACGGATCGAAAAAATCCAGGAAAATTTATTAAAGTGGAATGCAAAACAATAAAACCTTTGATTGAAATTACTGGGGCCTCATAAGTTTTTGTAGGCTTCGATACGAGACAATAGCATTTGGGTAGAACCATCCTTTGAAAGCTTACTTTTTTCACCAGAGATAATTTCAGTAAGTTCCTCTGCCAAAACTTTGCCTAACTCAACACCCCATTGATCAAAGCTATTAATTCCCAGAATAATCCCTTCAACAAAAACTCGATGTTCATATAAAGCGATGATTTTTCCAAGGATTGATGGACTAAGTTTTGAATAAACCAAGGTAGTAGAGGGACGGTTTCCTGGAAATACTCTATGCGCTGCAATAGACTCAATGTCTGTTCTTTTTTCCTGGCACAGTTTTAATCTTTCAATAACTTCAGCCATAGAAAGTCCAAGCATCAAGGCCTCAGACTGGGCAAAGCAATTTGCGACTAAAATATCGTGATGATCAGTCAAATAGCTTTCTTCACATGCTGCACCCACCATAAATTCGCACGGAATAATTCTTGTACCCTGATGAATTAACTGAAAAAAAGCATGTTGACCGTTCGTACCAGGTTCACCCCAAACAATAGGGCCCGTGTCATAAGTCAATTTTTTGCCATCTATAGAGACGTTTTTGCCATTACTTTCCATCTCTAACTGCTGTAAATAAGCAGGTAGTTTTGATAACCTCTGTTCATATGGCAAAACTGCTCGAGTATGGTAGCCACAAATTTGATTATGCCAAATGCCCACTAAAGCAAGCATAATTGGCATATTTGTCTCCATAGGAGCTTCTTGGAAGTGCTGATCCATTTCAAAGGCCCCTTGGAGAAATTCATCAAAGTTCTTTTCTCCTATTGCGATCATGAGTGACAATCCAATAGGACCCCAAACCGAATATCTTCCTCCAACCCAGTCAGCAAAATCAAAAACACGCTCCTCCGGGATACCAAAAGCATTAGTATTACTTAATGAATTTGAGACTGCAACGAACTGATTAGTGGGATTAACAACTTCGCACGTCATCCAATCCAAAGCTGCGCGCGCATTTGTCATAGTCTCAGTTGTTGTGAAAGTTTTTGAGGCAACAATGATTAAGGTTGTTTTGGGATCAAGATGTTTCAAAATGTCATGTATCTGAGCACCATCAACGTTGGAAACAAAATGACATTTAGGTCCTGTATGAAAAGCAGCTAATGCAGATGTAGCCATAAACGGCCCCAAATCTGACCCACCAATGCCTATATTAACTACATCAGTAATATTACCACCTAACCCTTTAAACTCTCCATCTCGAATACTTTTTGTAAATGCTCGCATTTTTGCCAGAGTATCAGAAATTTTTGGCATGACGTTTTCACCATCAGAAAAAATCTTTGAACCAGATTTATTGCGCAAAGCTACGTGAAGCACGGATCTATCTTCCGTTTTATTTATCTTTTCTCCAGAAAACATTGCACTTCTCAATTGCTCAACTGCTTTTAGTTTTGCCAATTGTAAAAGTTCTGCACGACATTCCTTATCAATTTGGGTCTTTGAGTAATCAAAAAAAAGATCTCCGAGATCTATCGAAAACTCTACTGCCCTATTTGGATCATCAAATAGAGATATTATCGAGCGAGAGCTCTTTGCTTCCCAGTGTCTTTTTAATTTAGTAAACATATTTTTCTCTAAAATTACTAATTTCCTACTCAGCCCAGTGGACTAGTGCACCGTCCAACACGCCAAGCACTGGTGCAGATAACGGATCAAGAGACAGCGCTTCATCATAAACTCTTTTTTTTTCAAGGCCGAAAAAAACTAAATGTTTTGTTTGCGAAGAATTCAGAACTCTGGCAGTCAAGGAAATCCTACGCTCAGATATGCCTGGCGCCGATACCGCAACCAAATTTGGAGCGTCTATACTTAAAGCAAGCTTCAAATTACTCGACCCTGGAAATAGAGATGCCGTGTGCATATCTGCCCCCATACCCAGAAGCGCAACCGATAAAGGAAGGCAAGCATCAAGATTTTTATTGATATGCAGAATACCCTCCTCCGGAGTATCAAAATCGGCATACATATGAACAAATGTTGCCTTTGATGCCTCATTTTTAAAGAGCGTCTCCTTTATTAATCTAGTGTTTGAGCGTTCGTGGGAATACGGGACCCACCTTTCATCTCCGAGAACAACTTGCACCCTTTTCCAGTCCAATTTATATTCTGAAAGTTTTTTTAATATTGGTCCCGGTGTTGAGCCTCCTGGCACCGCAAATGTGACACTCTGGCTACTATCTAGCGCATTCGTTAAGTCATTTGATATTTTCGATGCGACTTTCTCAATTAATTCCTCTCTATCGTTATATTTTATTACATTATTCATGATATTTCACGCCATTTTCGTCCGTCCTTGTGCATAAGCATCAAAGAATCTTCAGGACCAGAGCTACCAGGCTCATATTTTTCTGGTGTAGAACCTTTTCTTATCCATTGATCAATAACCGGATCTGTCCATGACCATGCAGCCTCCACCTCATCACCACGCATGAAAAGAGTTTGGTTACCCCGAATGACATCCATGATAAGCCTCTCGTATGCATCTGGAACAGCATCAACTTCAGGACCTAGAGCCTCAGCAAAAGTCATATCTAACGGGACATCGATTAGTCGCATGCCACCAGGCCCAGGCTCTTTAATCGTAAGGTCCATCGTCATCCCTTCATTGGGCTGCAAACGAATAACTAGTGCATTTCTATGGCTCCCCGCATCTGGACCAAAAATTGAATGGGGCGTTTCTTTGAAAACCACTGCTATTTCAGAACACCGTGCTTTTAGCTTCTTACCAGTTCTTAGATAAAATGGAGTACCTGCCCAACGCCAATTGCTAATCTGAACTTTAAGAGCAATAAAACTTTCTGTTTTCGAACTGGGATTGTCTACCGCCTCAAGATAGCTTTTGTCTGAGCCACTATTACTATATTGCCCGCGGACGATATCACTTGAACTTATTGGGTCTAGCGCACGAATGACTTTTAATTTTTCATCGCGAACTGCATCTGGAGAAAACTTAGCAGGAGGTTCCATCGCAATCAAACAGAGTAATTGCATAAGATGATTTTGAATCATATCCCGCATGGCGCCAGCCTGATCATAGTAACTGCCACGCCCCTCCACACCAACGGACTCAGCAACTGTTACTTGAATATGATCGATGTATTGAGAATTCCAGAGCGGCTCGAATAACATATTACCAAAACGAACAGCCATGAGATTTTGGACCGTTTCTTTGCCAAGATAGTGATCGATTCGATAAATTTGGTCTTCACTGAAATGTTCTTTCAGCACTGCGTTTAAGGCTTGCGCCGAATTTAAATCTCTCCCAAAGGGTTTTTCTAAAACGATGCGTGAACTTTGAGACGCAATAGAGTATTGATGCAGCTTTTCAGCCAACTGTCCAAACAAAGATGGTGAGACAGAAAAATAAAAGGCCTGTATTGCGTTTTTTCGAACTTTATCAGCTAAATCTGACCATCCAAAGTCACCCTGAGCATCTATTTGAACGTACTTGATTTGTTTTATGAAAATTTCGAGTTCAGCTGAAGCCACAAGTTCTTGCTCAAATTCCTTTAAAGCAGATACAACTAAATCTTGGTAACTTTTGGTATCTAGCTCTGACCTTGCAACCCCTATTACGAAAGCGTCATTAGGCATTTGCCCCGCAACAAATCTTCTAAAAAGACTTGGCAGAATTTTTCGTTTTGCAAGGTCACCAGTTCCACCGAAAACCACTAAATCAAAGGCTTGAACCGGGATCACGCGCGAGACCATTTTTAACTCCTACAAATTATGCCCGAGAGCATATTAAACCACCCGAGCTCAAATAACACCCCATAGATAGGCAAAGCTTATGTTAGCGCTAACTTATTGTTGACTATTACTGAAAAAGTATTTTGTCCATAGAAACTCTTTAATTATCAAATAAAAGAGTTTTGAAGTAAAAAAGTAGATATTTTACCGAAGTATCTTTCACTCAGCCAATCACCCAGTTATAAGGCATCGTAAAGCTAGTGATGGGATAATTTATGGTTTTTCGACCTAAGTCAGATTTTCTAAATATTATGATATCGCGTGGATTTATTTCGGACTGCACAGACTATGACGGCTTGGATAATCTTTTAATCTCCGAAGTTTGTCCGGGCTATATAGGGTTTGATGCTACCGCAAAATCTTTGCATGTTGGCAGCCTGATGCAAATTATGATGCTACGCTGGCTGCAAAAAACTGGTGGAAAGCCCATTACGCTAATGGGTGGGGGCACCACAAAGGTTGGAGACCCGAGTTTTAGAGCAGACGAACGCCCTTTATTAAGCAATAAACAAATTGAGGAAAACATTTCAGGTATTAAGGGAGTTTTTTCAAACTATCTTGATTTTGGAGAAAAACCTTCTGATGCTTTAATGATAAATAATGCGGAATGGCTTGATGAGTTGAATTATATTCAGTTCCTTCGTGAAATAGGTGGTCATTTTTCAGTGAACCGCATGCTCTCATTTGAAAGCGTTAAATCCCGATTGGACCGTGAACAATCTCTTTCATTTCTTGAATTTAACTATATGATTTTGCAGGCTTATGACTTTTATGAGTTGAACCAAAGATACGGATGCAAACTTCAAATGGGTGGTTCCGATCAAATGGGAAACATAATAAATGGCATGGAATTATCACGCCGTAAAGCGAATGCAAAAGTATTTGGGCTTACATCTCCACTGCTTACTACTTCAGATGGGAAAAAGATGGGAAAATCTCAAAACGGTGCAGTCTGGCTTAATAAAGAGATGCTATCACC
>Ga0115013_10000341_pt1 | contig 28513 bp, 18 predicted proteins | sample SouAtlMetagenome_2_FD_88686 | JGI IMG/M metagenome (GOLD analysis project Ga0115013, IMG submission 88686) | Marine eukaryotic phytoplankton communities from Atlantic Ocean - South Atlantic ANT15 Metagenome | ecosystem: Environmental > Aquatic > Marine > Oceanic | place: South Atlantic Ocean...
GTCCTCGCCCGCATATCCGAGCGGGCCGACCAATGGTCCGATCTCATGATTACCGCGCGCACCCACAACGTCGCGGCCCAACCCACTACCTTCGGAAAGCGTCTCTCCATGTTTGGAGAAGAATTACTCAGCGCCTTTCACAACATCGAGTCGATTCTCAATGCCTACCCCGTTCGCGGACTCAAGGGAGCAGTCGGCACCCAGATGGATCAGGTTTCTCTCTTCAATGGCGATACGGAAAAAGTCGCCGCGCTCGACGAACAAGTCCGCGAGCACCTCGGCCTCCCCCAGGCCTGGACCAACGTCGGACAGGTTTACCCCCGTTCACTCGACTTCCGCATTGTGAGTTCACTTGTCGATCTTGCCTCCGGTCCTTCTTCCCTCGCCAAGACCCTCCGCCTGATGGCCGGTCACGAGACCGCCAGCGAAGGATTCGCTGAGGGCCAAACCGGCTCCTCCGCGATGCCGCACAAGATGAACTCCCGTTCCTGTGAACGCGTCAACGGTTTCCATGCCATCCTCAAAGGGCACCTCGCCATGGCATCCAACCTCGCCGGCGACCAATGGAATGAAGGCGATGTTTCCTGCTCGGTCGTGCGCCGTGTGATGCTACCCGATGCCTTCTACGCCATCGACGGACTTTACGAAACCTTCCTCACCATTCTTGGACAGATGGATGCCTATCCCGCCGTCATCGAAAAGGAAAACGCACACTATCTTCCCTTCCTTCTTACCACGACCATCATGATGGAGGCGGTCAAAGCTGGCGTGGGACGCGAAACCGCGCACGAGGCGATCAAAGAGCACGCCGTTGCCACGGTGCACGACTTGCGCAATGGCAAGGCGTCCACCAACAACCTCCTCGAGCGTCTCGAAGCGGACGAGCGACTCCCTCTCGACCAAGCGCAACTAACCGCTATCCTTGAGCAAGGCCGCAGTAACGTTGGCCAGGCCAAAGTGCAAATCAAACACTTCGGCAAAGCCATCACCGATCTCTCTTCCGCTCACCCCGGGGCAGCTGATTACTCACCAGGTTCGATTCTCTAAATCGATCTTATGAAAACATTATTCCTTACCATCCTTCTTCTTCCGCTTTCCCTCCCTGCTGAAGACATTACTCCTGAGAAAGCGCAGACTCTTCTGTCGATGAAGAACCCTCCACAAGTGATAGATATTCGCACGCCCGCGGAATTTGCCAAAGGTCACATCAAGGGAGCCAAGCTAGTCAATTTCTTCGGGAGAGACTTTGAGAAAAAACTCGCCGAACTGGACCCCCAAAAAGCCTACGTGACCCACTGCAAGTCAGGCGGACGCAGCGGGAAATCACTCCCAATCTGGAAGAAACTCGGCTTTACCAAGGTCTATCACCTTCACTCTGGATTCGACGGTTGGAAAGCAGCCAAACTCCCCGTTGTTAAACCAAAATCTTAGGGCGTATGTCGGTCAGCCAGACATCCCAACCGCTACCAAAAATCAAATCCACCCCCTCATTCGTAATGTCTCAATACTCACTCAAGGGCCACGTCGCCCTCGTCACCGGAAGCAGCAAGGGCCTCGGAGCCGAAGTCGCCAGAGGCCTCGCCGATGCCGGAGCCAGCGTCGTCGTTAATGCCTTCAATAACATCGCCCGCGGAGAAAAAGTTGCGGAGGAAATCATCGCCAAAGGCGGCAAGGCCATCGCAATCAAAGCGGATGTTTCAAAGGAATCCGAAGTCAAACGCCTCATCGAACAAGCGGGTAACGAACTGGGCGCTGTCGACATTATCGTTCCCAACGCCACGCCGGACCAGCCGCAGAAACCGATCGAGGACTACGACGAGGAATTCTACCGCTCGATGCTTGATTTCTTCGTCATGAGCCCCCTCCTCCTCGCCCAGGCAGCACTCCCAAGCATGAAGGAAAAAGGATGGGGCCGCTTTATCAACATCACCTCCGAGGTGTATGCTCATTCGGTCCCCAACTTCTCGGCCTACGTTGCAGCGAAAGGCGGACAGATCGGATGGTCACGCAGCATGGCCAAAGAACTCGCCCCGTTTGGTATCACCGTCAACATGGTCGCGCCCGGATGGATTCCCGTCGAACGACACGAAAAAGATCCACAGGAAATGAAAGACGGCTATCTTGCTCAGATCCCTGCGGGACGCTGGGGCACACCGACCGACGTCGCCAATGCGGTGAGATTTTTCGCACTGGAGGAATCTTCCTTCATCACCGGACAAACCCTGCACGTTAACGGCGGGGGGACGCCTTGGTAGGCTTTCCGTTTGTCGTCAGAACGTGAATTTCATGGACTCCCTTGAACTTGGGAGCCTTGAACTCCCAGACCACCTGGTGATCCTTAGTCACCTCGAAGACCTTGGGTTTGTCGTCTGCTTTTTGTCCGTAACTGCAGATCACAAAATTCCCATTTGCTAAGGCCTGACCACCGCAAGGATCGGCAAAGCGACCGGCAACCTCTTTGTTGGTAGCCTTCCAAACCACCTTGCCGCCCTGATCAAACACCACAGTCTTATTTCCGTTGGTAAGATTGGCCATGATCTTCCCATCATCGAGCATGATCGCAGTGAACGGCCAGTTGCGTTCCTTCCTTCCGCCCAGTTCTCCCAAGTCGGTCTTGATTACCCTCACCACTTTACCGTCTGGCGTATATTCCTTGATTGCAAAGGCCAAAAGGTGAGGGGCAAGATAATTTCCATTGGGTAATTTACGAGCCATCCGGGTCTGCATATGGGCATTGTCCGTGTCCGGCTTAAGGGGACAATCCACCACGATTTTCCCGTCGGAAGAAACCTCTAACAATCGAGGCTTCCCGCCCAATTCCGTGATCAGCGTGTTGCCATTGGCCAACCTCTTGGCAGTACCTATTTCGCTATTCTCCTTGCTCAGCTTATAGTGGAATACCACCTTCTTATCCCGCGTGAATTCCCTCACCTCTTTTCCGAAAGCAACGAGAACATTGCCATTTGGCAAGACCTCACCATCGCGTGATCTCTGTGGAACCTCCCAAATGATTTCCGAGTCCTCGCTGACAATAGCGGTCTTGGTTCCGGTAATCAGAAAGGAGTGCCGAATCCCGGACTCGCTAATTTGTTGTCCAAAAGGAGCCGAAAAAACTGCGCCGACACCGAGAAGAGAAAGGAAAAGCTGTGTCATCATCAGAGGCGAGACTAGGCAAACAATAGAGGCAGGACCATCTCTCATTTCGCCAAATTCCAGTCAATTCCAACTGGAATAATCGCGCAACCCTGAAGGTTCTCATTGCTGATTTCCAAAAAATCAATATTCATCTCGCCAAAGACATGCACCACACCAGACGTCCGGAAATGGCTCGCGCCATCAGATTAGCCAGCCTCTTCCTAATCCTCAACCGCTTCGCCGTCCTGGCTTTGTTGGGTGGGATCGGATACGCTTGGTACGAGCGCTCGGAGCAATCTCACTGGGTCACCCTTACGGCAGGCCTCGTCTGTATCTTCACGTGGATCGTCTGTGCATTCTGGTCGGCCCGCTGCCGCTGCCAGCTTTGCATGGCCCCGCTACTCTCACGCGCCAAGTGCAACGAGCATTACAATGCTAAGAAATTATTTTGGAGTTACCGAACCCGCCTCGCCGCAGCCGCCCTGATCATCGGCCGATTTCGTTGTTATTTTTGCGGAGAGGAATTCAGCTTGGAACAACCGCCGGAAAAACCTGACCAGGGACCGGTCAAAGATCGTCATGTCACGACAATCCGCCAAAGCGGTTCCCTTCCCAAAAAACATTAGGAAGGTCTCCTGCAACTCAGGCATCCAGCCTCATCGCCGCTTTCTGGGCGGCCGATTTGCCCCCCTCCTTCGGACTGTCCTTCTCCGAGGTGAGGCGCATTCCGACCGGTTTCGAAACCCCGAACTCTTCCATCGTTACGCCATACATGACATCGGCACGCTCCATGGTGCGCTTGGAGTGCGTTACGATGATGAATTGACTTTGATCGATGAAGGCATCGAGCACTTTCAGGAAGCGTCCAATGTTCGATTCATCGAGCGGCGCATCCAACTCATCGAGGACACAGAACGGACTCGGTTTGACCATATAAATGGAGAAGAGCAGCGCAACCGCCGTCATCGAACGCTCACCACCGGACAATAAGGTGATTGACTGCAGTTTCTTACCCGGAGGTTTCGCAATCACCTCGATACCGCACTCAAGCGGGTCATCCTCGTCCTGAAGAATGAGATCTGCCGTCGCCTTATCACCGAAGAGACGTTTGAACATTCCTTTGAAGTTCTTGGCAACGGCCTTGAAGGTTTCGGCGAAGAGGCGCTCGGACTCAATGTTAATTCGTTCAATGATCTCCAGCAGCTTGGCTTTGGAATTCACCAGATCGTCGTGCTGATTCTTGGTAAAGGTGTGGCGCTCCTCAAGCTCGTCAAATTCTTCAATGGCATCGAGATTCACGGGGCCCATTGAGTCGAGACGGCGTTTCAGGTCAGCCACAACGGCCTCCACAAAGTCCCAATCGGGACCTTCTTCGGGAAGCACCGCTTTAATAACTTCCTCAACGGGCTCTGCGACCGCTTCTTCCTGGGCTTCCTCATTTTCTTCGCCCGGGGATTCCTCGCCAGACCCAGTATCTTCCACAACCGACTTGCGGCGCCTTCCTTTTTTCTCAGCTTCCTTACGCTCGTTGATACAGGCAATCAAAGCGTGGCTGTCGGGACGGAAGATCGTAAGATCTACCTGATGACGCTCCATCGTTGACTCGAGAAGATTCTCCATCCGAAGATCCAGCTTGGTCGCCGAAACTTCCTCTTTGCTGACCTGATTGACCACCTTGGACTGGCGATTACGAATTTCAGAGAAGGCAGCTTCCGCAGCCTCAATACCACGAGCCAGCTCCTTCCGTTGATCGTCTGACTGACCAAGTTCACTAGTCAATTTCCCAACCTCGACCTTGTAGCCTTCCATCTCCTGACGGAGCCCAATATTTTCCTCATCTCCTTTGCCGATACGTTCCTTGGCCGCCGCGATTTCGTGCTTCCGGCGCGAGTTCAACTCAGCCAATTCACGAATCCGGCGACTCATGGGATCCTGCTCCTTGGCGGCGGAATCACGAGCCTGACGTTCCACGGCCAAAGCGGTCCGCGCCTCGTTCAATTGTTCGGATGCCTCCTTCTCACTCTTGATCGATGCCTCGAGTCGGGACTGCAGGTACCGGCTGTCATCTTCCAGAGCCGTGAGACGCTCCCGCGCTCGGGCCAATTCATTTTCCAGGGCCGAACGGCTATCAGTAGCGGTCTTTTCGCGGCCTTCGAGTTCTTCACGCTCCCACTGGTTATTCCCAACCTTTGAGTCAATAGTATCCGCTTCGCGTTTCGCCAGTTTGAGCTGCCCGCTGAGGGTGGACTCCTCAACGCGATGACGTTGTAGACGATCTTTCGCCAGCTCCAACTCTTCGCGCAGTTCTTTGGTTCGTTCCTCGGCGGTAAGAATTTCCCGCTGGGCGGTTTCCTCCGCTTTCGCGAGTTCCCCTACCTCGGCGGAGAGCGCATTGATCTCGTTGTTTCGCTTGAGGACAGAATCGTCCTTCCCTCCCCTACTGCCTCCTCTGAGCACTCCCTCGGGCGTCAAAATTTCACCGCTCTTGGTCACAAAGGTCAGCTCGGGGTATCCAGAACGAAGCTTCAATGCGGCCGCGCGGTCCGGCACAATGAGCACTTCACTGAGAAGTTTTTCCATCAAACCAACAAACTTGGCGTCCACCTTGACCACATCCAAAGCCCATGCTGACGCCCCTTCGGGAAGAGCTTCGATTTGTGTCCCTTTGGAGGCCGGCAGGAAGCTCTCGGGAATGATCGAGGCCATTCCTTTTTTTCCTTCAAGTAAAAGTTCGACGATCACATCAGCGAGCTCCTCATCCCGCACGATGATCGCTTGCAAATAACGATCGAGCGCAGATTCCACGGCAACTGCGTATTCGTCAGGCGCCTTGAGTTGCGCACCCAATAGGCCTTTCAAACCAGGCTTAATCAAATCTGGATCATTCAATCCCTTGAGAACAGCCTGAGTTCCTTTCTGAAGCCCCTCACCACTGGCAAGCAACTGCTTCAATACCTCAAGGCGGGAGGATTTTTGGGCTAGAGTCCGCTGGGCTTCCGCTGCCGTTTTTCGGGCGACATCTAGTGAAGCTCTTACTTCTTCAAATTCTCTCTTCGTCTTCTCATGTGCTTCCTCAAGACTAGGCAGGGCCTTCTGGTGTTCTTCGAGAAGCTTCACGAACTGATCACGCTCGGCAACCGCTTTGGTCTGTTCGCCACGGAGACGCTCTGACTCTTCAACGAGCTGTTTCATGCGATCCTTATTGCCTTCCATTTGGCTCAAGGCGCTTTCAATTTTAGCCTGGGCCGAAGCGATAATATTCTGGGTAGCGTTGGCTTCCGCCCGGGCACGACGAAGCTGATTTTCCACCTCATGTCGTTCTCTGGCGAGTGACCCGGAAGCCTCGCTACGTTCTTCAGCCTGGGCTTCTTTTTCCGCAATGCGCATTTCCAATTCCTCGAGAGCAGCCTGACTTTGTTGCAAGGTCTCCTGCTGTTCTATAAGATTGGAATCGGTCTCGTTGATTTCATTTTTATTCTGCTCAAGACGTTCGCCAAGTTCCCCTTTTCGCTCCTCATTGAAAGCAACACGATTTTTCGCTACGGCGATGGCATTCTTCTTATCAGAAAGTCGCTGCCGCAACCCGGAAAGCTCGGCATCGAGAGCCTGCGCCTTGTCGCGCGCGCTGACCACCGCGGCTTCGTGTTGCGGCATCTCGACCTCAATGACATTGCGCTGCTTCTCCAGGGAATTCAGTGAAACGGTCAATTCCTCACGCTCTCCGGTGAGTTTCTCATAAAGTCGATGACTCAGGTGGGTATCAAGAACCCTGACATCTTTCGCAAGAGCCTGATAACGGCGAGCCTTGGAAACCTGACGCTTCAGGGAATTGATCCGGCGATTCTGTTCGGCAAGAACATCAGAAACCCGAAGCAAATTACCCTCGGTATATTCCAATTTCCGCAAGGCCTCCTTTTTCTCCTTCTTCGACTTCGTAATTCCCGCCGCTTCCTCGAAAACCTGACGACGATCCTCCGGGCGTGCCGAAAGCAACATATCGATCTTCCCCTGCTCCATGATGGAATAGGAGCTACGACCAATACCCGTATCCATAAATAGCTCTCCGATGTCGCGAAGGCGGCAGCGGGTTCCGTTGATTAAATACTCGGATTTTCCATCCCGGTAGACCCGGCGGGTCACGGAGACCTCATTAAATTCTGTTTTCAGTGCCTGCTCGCAATCGGCCAGAGTCAGCGTGACTTCCGCCATCCCGTGCGCTTTCCGCTTATCCGCTCCATTAAAAATAACGTCCGCCATCTCGCCCCCACGGAGCGCTTTTGCCGAGGTCTCACCTAAGACCCAACGAACCGCATCAACGACATTGGACTTACCACACCCATTTGGACCCACAATCCCGGTCACCCCCTGGGAGAATTCAAAGATCGTCTTGTCGGCAAATGACTTAAAGCCGTGGAGAGAGAGGGATTTTAAATACATGATCGTAATCGCTAAAAAGTTGCCCGGAGAAGACACTCCAAGGAACAGGGATACGTTACGATGATGATGGAGACCCGACAAGAGATCACGCCTAAAACTACAATATATTGGGCTATTTTTAAAAAATAGCACAGCATGGTGTGCTTCCTGTTATTTAGGAAAAGTGAAATGAATCGCAAATCCTCAGCCCTTAAAAGCATGAGCCGGAAGCCCTCTAACCCCCAATCCCTTGATTACAAACAAGCGCCCGGCATGCTCCTCCACCTCACTCTTGTGCTTGCCAGTCGTGACGTAAAGATCTGACAAATCCTCACCTCCAAATGCCACTGCTGTTGTCTCAAGACACGGTAATTCAACTCGTCGCACTTCAGATCCGGTGGACGGATCATAGCAAATCACACAGGCTCCATGACAAAAAGCCACCCAGAGATGGCCATTTTCATCCATCGCCATGCCATCCGGCGAGGAGTCCAAACCCGCTGTCGAAACCACTTCCCGGGGATTCGCAAGAACACCCTCATCGTAATCAAAAGCTAAAATCGCCTTGGTCGGAGTGTCGATATAGTAGCAAACATCTCCCTCAGCCGACCAAACGATCCCGTTCGAATTCGTCACCGGCCCATAGGCCTCCGACACCTCGAGCTCGGGACTCAAACGATAAAGTCGCGCATCTCCTTCATTTTTCACTAAGCTAATCGTCCCAGCGAAAAAATTCCCGTCCGGGGCACATTTCCCATCATTGATACGATTATTTTTCTTATTAGGCTCAGGATCAGTGATTTGTGTGATTTTTCCATTTAACTCATCGAGAAACAAAAATCCCGTATCTCCACCAATCAACAAGCCTCCGCCTTCCCGGGGAACCACCGTGCCCACGCGCTGACCGACATGCCAAGTCTCCTCGGCTCCAATCTGCGGATCGAAACGAATGACCTGATGCCCCTCAATATCAACGTATATTAGCTTCCCTTGCCACCAGATGGGTCCTTCACCCCAAATTGCCCGATAGTCTCCGATTGGTTCAATTGTCATCGATGCGCGAGAAAACCGAGGAATCCCGTTTTTGTCCAGCGCTTCCCTCAGATAACAACTCCTCTTCTCCCAACACTCAGATTTTTCCAGTAAGAAACGATATGATTACCCGGTTCCAATCCTTGACATTTCCTTGAGTATGGTTCATCCTCGACCTCGCTGAAAACCGTTATAACTGGCATCCAACCCTCCTACAAAGCTAGAGACTTTCCCCAATTATTATGTCGCACGACTTCTCATCTTGGGCCTGGTATTTTTCCTACATCGTCGTCCTCCTTGGCCTTGCCGGCTATGGTTGCTATCGCTGGGCGACCCTCTACCTCTACTTCAAGCACGGCAAAAAACGCCCACATCCTGATCGCGAATTCACTGCCGACGAAATGCCTCTCGTTACCGTTCAACTTCCCGTCTTCAACGAGATGCATGTGGTCGATCGCCTCCTCGATGCCGTCGCCGCCTTGGACTACCCCCAAGCCAAACTTGAGATTCAAATCCTCGATGACTCTACCGACGAGACCACCGACATTTCCATGACCGGAGCCGCCCGACTTCGCGAGAAAGGTTTCGACGCCCAGTGCATTCACCGTACCGACCGCACTGGTTTTAAGGCCGGCGCTCTCGAGAACGGCATGAAAATCGCCAAGGGGGAATACATTCTCATCCTCGACGCTGACTTCGTTCCCAATCCCGACTTGCTTCAGGAAACAATCCATCATTTCACCAACGACAAGATTGCTCTCGTGCAGACCCGCTGGGGTCACTTGAACCGCAATTACAACGCCCTCACCCGCGTGCAGGCATTGTTCCTCGATGGACACCTCGAGCTCGAGCAAACCGCTCGCAATCGCTCCGGTCGCTTTTTCACTTTCAATGGAACCGGCGGGATCTGGCGTAAATCAGCTATCGAAGATGCAGGTGGCTGGGAACATGACACCCTCACCGAGGACATGGACCTCAGCTATCGCGCCCAGCTCAAAGGTTGGAAATTCATCTTTCTAAAGGAGGTCGAAACTCCCGCCGAACTTCCCGTCGACATGGCCGGATTCAAGAACCAACAACACCGCTGGACCAAGGGCTCCATTCAGTGCTGCAAGAAATGTCTGCCTTCCATCTGGAGAAGTAAGTATCCTCTGGCTGTGAAGTTGGAAGCAACGGCACACTTAACTTCCAATTTCGCGTATCTTCTCCTGATCGCACTTTGCTTCCTGATTTACCCAAGGAACCAGTGGGCTCCGGATCTTGGCACAATGGGACGCGTTCTTGTCGACTTCCCCATCTTCTTCTTCGCCTCAATCTCTGTCGTGGCCTTCTACACCGTCGCTCAAATCGCAATCAATCCGAGGACCTGGCTCAAGGAAATCTGCTACCTCCCACTCTTACTTGCGCTTGGGATAGGAATGGCCGTCAACAACGCCAAGGCCGTGATCGAAGCTATCGTGGGGCACGAAACCGGATTCGTCCGCACCCCCAAATATGGGATCGAAGGACAGAAGAAAATGGAGATCCGAAAGAGCCGCTACAAGGCCATCAAGAGCCTCACTCCGATCTTCGAACTCGTCTTCGGCTTCTTCTTCCTCTTTGTTGTGCTCGACGCCGGTATTGCCGGCAATTGGCCTTCGGCCATCTTGCTTCTTCCATTCCCTGTTGGATTCTTCTATACTTCCCTTAGTTCTTTGAAACAGATGGTGAGCCTAGAGCAATTCATGCCCGTATTTTTGAAAAAAGACTAGCACACCTGCCTTTCTCAATCATGCGTCACTTTCGCCTCATCACGTTCGCAGCCCTTGCCCTTCTCCCCCTTTTAACTAGCAGCTGTGGGCCATCCTTTGACGAACGGAACAAGATGGTCGTAAGCGTGCGTGACCAGAAAATGCTTCTGGTTCAAGACGATAAACCCATCAAATCCTACCCGGTATCAACGTCAAAATTTGGCTTGGGAAGTGGCCGTGGAACTCACCGGACACCTCTGGGCCGTCACGTTATTGCAAAAAAAATTGGTGGTGGCACCCGATCTGGAACCGTATTTAGGAGCCGTCGTCCTACTGGCGACGTCGTTCGCCCAAACTCCCCTGGACGTGACCCAATCGTAAGTAGAATCCTCTGGCTCAGCGGTCGTGAAAGCCACAACCGAAATACTTTTAGTCGATGCGTCTACATTCACGGCACTGCCGCCGAGAGATACATCGGTCGTCCCGCCTCTTATGGATGTATTCGCATGAAATCCCGCGATATCATCGATCTCTACAAACGCGTTGGAGTCGGTGCCGAAGTTCGCATCATCCGGGGTTCACTCGACACTCTCCCCGCCGGCCGTAATTATTATGCCCGCTGGGGCGGACGTGACAAGGCTACCGCCACGCGTTGGTAATTTCACCCTCCATTCGGACAATGTCGCTGGATCTCGACTCCGTAGCATTGCGCAAGCTCTCTGAGCCCGAGCGTCTCTCCTTCCTCAAAGAACAAATCACCAGGGAGAACGAGGACCTTCATCGGCGCCATCTTGCAGGCGAAGCTGGACTAGCTCATTCCGAGGCTCGTTCGATGGTTGCCGACGAGCTAATCATCGCCCTTTTCAACACCTATCTCCCGGACCCCGAAAATCCACCCCCACTCGCCCTCGTGGCCAATGGCGGATACGGGCGAGGCCTAATGAATCCCGGTTCGGACATTGACCTCCTCTTCTTGATCGATCGACCCACAACCAAGATTTCAGACGACACCAAGGAAATTCTTAGAGGAATCCAAATGATTATTTGGGACCTTGGATTCAAGTTCCTCCCCTCGACGCGCTCGGTCCCTGAATGCATTACCGAAGCCAAGATGGAACCGCAGTCCCGCACCGCCCTTCTTGATTCACGTCTCGTCGTCGGAGACCAAAAACTCTTTCGCAAACTCCGTGACCGTTTTCGCAAGGACTGCATTGAAAAAGACAAGACCCGCTTCTTTGAAGAACGCAGCCTCGATATCAACACCCGCCACGCAAAGTGGTCTCACACCGTTTTTCTTCAGGAACCCAACATCAAGGAAAGTCCGGGAACCCTGCGCGATTACCACAACCTCGACTGGATCATCGATGCCGAGGCTGGGACCCGCTCGATGACTGAGCTTGTCCGGAAGCGTATTCTCACCCGTCACGCCCGCCGGGAGCTCAAGGACGCCTTCAACTTCCTTCACCGCGTCCGCAACGCTCTTCACTACCACGACAAAGGAAACGACATACTCACCCTTCGTTTCCAAGGAATCATCGCCAACGAATTTAGCTACCCCCACAAAACAATCCTCCGTCGGATCGAAGTGTTCATGCGGGAATATTACACTCACGCCCGCAGCGTGCACAACCACACCCGCTCGATCTTCGAAATCTTCGAGCTCCAGCACAAAGAAGAAGGTCACACCAGTATTCGCTCCCGCCTTACTTTTGGCCTCATCAAAAAGAAACCCAAAACCCTCGACGATTACACCCTTCAAAACGAACGGCTTTCGGCACGCCGAAAGGACATTTTCGAGGAAAATCCCAATCGCCTTATCCGCCTCTTCGTCTACTGCCAAAAATATCAGGTCACACCTTCCCCCTCCCTTCGCAAGCTCATCAAAAAAAGCTGGGACCTCATTGATCGCTCCTTCCGGGTCCGACGCGAAAACCGCGAAGCGTTCCGGGAGATTCTCGAACGCAAAGGACAAGTTGCCACTACCCTGCGCCTGATGCATCGATGCGGAGTCCTTGGGCGCTACCTCCCCGAATTCGGCGCCCTTGACTGCCTCGTGCAGCACGAATTTTTTCACCGCTACACCGCTGACGAACACACTCTTCGTTGCATCGATCAACTCGACGCCCTTGTGGAAAACGACGACCCGAAAGTCTCCATCTACCGGGACATCATCGTCAAACATCCCGATCCCTACGCCCTCTATATCGCCCTAATTCTTCACGACACCGGACGAGCCGAAAACGTAAGGGAACACATCGACGGCTCGGCCATTCTGGCCGCACGTCTTTGCAAACGCCTTCAGATCACCGGAGGCCGCCGTGCCCTTATCATGTTTCTGGTGGACCACCACCTGACACTCTGGCGCTTCGCCACCAAGAAAAACATCGACGACCCCGAAGTCATCGAGGAATTCGCCGAACTCATGCGGGACAGACACCGCCTTGACGCCCTTCTCCTCTTCACGTTTGCCGACTCCAACGGAACCAACGAAGAGGCCTGGTCCCCATGGAAGGAAAGCCTCATTCTCCAACTCTACAAGAACACCCGGAGCTTTTTAGTCGAAACAGAAACCAACCGAATCAAAATTCACGCCGCTGAATTTGAAGAAGTCTGCGCCGAGGTAAAAGCCACCCTCAAGGAAAAGTATCATGCCACATTCGATCAACATTGCTCGCTCATGCCCAAGCGCTACTTTCGCTTCCGCAGCAAACGCAGCATCAATAAACACATTGTCGCCCTCTGGCAATATATCGACCGCCGCTCACGGCGACCACACACTCAGTTTGAATGCGCCGTTCAGTGGATCGAGCGAAAAAAGTTTGGCTACAGCGAACTTATCATCGCCACTCACGACAGCAAACGCCTCCTCGAAAAAATTTGCTGCACCCTCGCCTCCCATCAAATTAGCATTCTCTCTGCCGATGTATATACCCGCCCCGACGGCATCGTTTTGGATCTCTTCAGAGTCTGCACCGAGGACCTCAAGGCAATCGAAGACCGCAGCAAACAGAAAGCAATCGTGCAAACACTCTACGACATCAGTGAGAACGAGGATTTTGATGCTGCAAAATACCTTCAAAAGAAGGTCAATTTCCTAAGACCGGAAAGCGAACAAGTTGTCAAATTGCCCGTCCGAGCTTGGATCAGCAATCAACTCGACCCCCATTTTACAGTCATCGAAATTCAAGCGCTCGACCGGATTGGACTTCTTCACGACGTTCTAAAAACTGTCAATGACCACGGATTGCAAACCGTTCACTCACGAATCTGCACCGAGAAAGGTGCAGCCCTCGATTCCATCTTCGTCCAGACACTTGAAGGTCGCAAACTTGTAGATCCAGAGGCCATCAAGAGTCTGGAGGAATCGATCAGAGAGCTCTTGAGCGGTTAGCCTTACTCTTCCATCGCCTTCAGAATATTGGCCTTGGCCTCCGCTGCAGCCGCATCCTCCGGGTGGTCTTTGAGAACTTTTTCGAAACAATCCAAAGCCTCCTGCAGCTGACCGGTTTCAGCCAAAACCATTCCGTGTTCATAGCTCGCCAGAATCAAACCTGGCTCCAATGCCAACGCTTTATTGTAGGCTTCCAAAGCTTCTTCTTTTTTATTCGAGAGTCGGAGAATTCGCCCCCGTGCATACCAGGCCGAAGCATCTTGCGGGGTCAATACCACAGCCTTGGCCGAAGCTTCGACCGCATCCTTGACATAACCGCCCTGCATCAACACTAAGGCATAACTGACATATAAGTCGGCTCGTTCCGGCTCTAATTCCAGGGCATCTTCGTAATGAGTAATCGCCAAATCCGTCTTTCCCTGGCCAATGGCATCGGCCGCCTTCATCACTAACTCATCCGCTTCGCTCAGACCGAGTTCCTTAACCTTAGCTGTGGCGTTTCCTGCTTTTTCGGTCTCACCCAGGGCATTGAGAATCACAGCATATAATTGCCAGCTCTGCACATCGTTGGGATCCTCGGTCAGGGACACTTCGATTGCTTTGAGAGCCTCGGGAAGTTTCCCGGACTGAACCGCATTAATCGCGGCGTTGTACAATTCGATTTTAGGCTCTGCCATAACTGGCGAGAGAGCTATCAAATCAATCCCACCAAGCCGAGGCCTTAGTCTTGCAAATATGCCCACCAGGAGCATCCTGCTGCCATGGCAACAGTGACCCGTGAAACCTTGGTGGCGACTCTGGAAGAAATCGCCCTCCTGCTGGAACTCAAAGGAGCCAACCCTTTCAAAACCCGGGCATATCGACAAGGCTCGGAAATCGTTCAGAATTTCGATGGCGACATCGTCGAATTGGCTGCCAATGACAAACTGAAAGGCATCAAGGGATTCGGCGCGGCCCTCCAGCAAAAACTCCATGAACTGGCATCCACCGGTCAATTGGAATACCACAACGATCTCAAAGCAGAGTTCCCGGAAACGCTCTTCGAACTCTTCGAACTTCAGGGACTCGGCCCCAAGAAAATTAAAGCACTCTACGACAAGCTCAATGTCGATTCCATTGACGCCCTTAAAAAGGCCTGCAAATCAGGCTGCATCACCGAACTCTCCGGCTTCGGAGCCAAGTCGGTGGAGAAAATCCTCTGCTCTATTGCCAATCGGGAAAAATTCGCCGACCGCTTTCGTCTTGGTGACGTCGCTCCACTCGCGGAAACCCTATTGGAACGACTGCGTGACCACCCCAAAGTCTCCCGCGCGGCCATCGCGGGCTCCTACCGTCGTTCCAAGGAAACTCTTCACGACCTCGATTTCCTCGTTGCTACTTCAGAACCGGGAGAGCTCACCGACTTCTTCGCCAACTTTCCCGAGGTCCATGAAGTGATTGCCAATGGCGACACCAAGGCTTCGATTAGGCTTGAGAACGGTTTACAATGCGACCTCCGCGCCGTGAGCAACGATCATTTCCCGTTCGCCCTGCAATACTTCAGCGGCAGCAAGGAGCACAATGTCGCTCTCCGCGCCCTTGCGCTCAAACAAGGACTCTCGCTCAACGAATACGACTTCACCCCAAGCGACGGTTCGGCCGTTCCTGAAGTTCACGAGGAAAAGGACATCTACGCCGCGCTCGGCTTACAATGGATCCCACCCGAGCTCCGGGAAAACCGGGGAGAGATCGAAGCCGCCAACAAAGAGGAACTTCCGGAACTAATCGAACTCGAAAACCTCCGCGGCACTTTCCACAATCACACCATCGCTTCAGACGGGAAAAACACCCTCTCCGAAATGGCGGAAGCCGCCCGCGAACATGGTTTGCAGTACCTCGGAATCGCAGACCACTCGAAAGCCTCCTTTCAAGCCAACGGACTCGACGAAGAACGCCTCCTGGATCAAGCCAGGGAAATCAAATCCTTCAACGCGAACTCTGACAACTTCACCCTCCTGGCCGGCACCGAGGTCGATATTCTCAAAGATGGCTCGCTCGACTTCAGCGATGAAATCCTGGGCCAACTCGACTATTGTGTGGCTTCCGTTCACAACGCCTTCACCCTTGATGAAGAAACCATGACCAAGCGCCTTATTCGCGCCATGGAAAATGAACACGTCACCATGCTTGGCCACCTCACCGGAAGGCTCCTTCTCAAGCGCGATCCCTATCAGGTGAAAATCGAAAAACTCATCGATTGTGCCGCTGAGACCCGCACCGTCATTGAACTCAACTGCAACCCTTGGAGACTCGATATGGATTGGCGCCGGTGGCACAAGGCCAGGGACAAGGGTGTGCTTTGCTCGATCAACCCTGATGCCCACGCCACTGAACAACTTCAATTTCTATCCTACGGAGTCCGCTTGGCCCGAAAAGGATGGTTGCGACGTCAGGACGTCGTAAACTGCCGCCCCATCAACGAAATCTTAAAGTGGCTCTCACTCCCCAAGAACAAGCGATCATGACACTCGCCCTACGTGATCTCGGAGAGGCTCGGGATTTTGAGAAAACCTGGCACCTTCAGGAATCTCTGGTTCAGCAACGGCGCGAAGGAAGAATCTCCGATACCCTTCTTCTCTTGGAACACTTGCCCGTTTACACCATCGGACGCACCAGAGATCAAAGCAGCCTCCGCGACACCTCGCACCTCCCGCATCCAATCGTTGAAATCAATCGTGGAGGGCAAGGCACCTATCACGGACCGGGACAGCTGGTAGGATACGCCATTCTCGATCTAAATGAACTCAAACGCGACCTCCACCTCCACTTGCGAAATCTCGAGGAAGCTCTCATTCAAACGTTGGCAGACTACCACATTCAAGCGCATCGACGTGATGGCCTGACTGGGGTCTGGGTGGAAAATCGCAAAATCGCCTCACTCGGGGTAGGAGTGCGCCAATGGATCACCCTTCATGGATTTGCCCTAAATGTTCAAAGCTCATCGCTTCCACCATTTCAACACATTACTCCCTGCGGATTGGACGGAGTCTCGATGACTTGCGTGGAGAAGGAAGCGGGTCGACCCATTTTCATGAATGACATCAAACCCCTGGTTTTCACCCACCTCCAAGATATTCTCTCGAGAGAGCGGAAGGACTGAATCAACTCCCTGCCTCCTTATTCATCTTTTTCAGATTCGAGCATCTTTTTCCACGTATCATCCAAAGAGGGAAGCTTTCCTTCCTCACTTGTCTCCAAAGAACCCACAAGCCCGATAACTCTTCTAAAGGTATCATCGGGCTCCTCCATAGTCCCCTTGAGTTCAAAAACGACAGTGTGATATGCCTTTACATCTTCGCCAGCAAAAGCCGGCAGACTTTTCACTTTGGGATAGGAGCTTATCAACCCATTGTTAATCGAAAGCCTCATTTGCCCCCCGATTCTTCCTGATTTTGAGATGATGATGTTTCCTTTAAGAATCAAAATATCTTTCTGAGACAAACTCAGATTTTCGATAGATACTCCGCGGGAATTCGCACGAAAAGTTCCTTTAATGTCATTGTCAAAAACCACCCCCGCATACAACTCCCGGGAAAACATCTTATCCAGATTGATCAAAAACGGAAACTTATGCAGTTGCAGCTGAAAAGCGTCAAAGCGAATAGCAACCTCATCGTAACTTGTCTCTCCGAAAGTATAATCAACAGTTCCTGACGCCTCTCCAACCGGCCCGGATATCAACGTTCCCATGTGCTTACCAAACAGATGTTCCATGGGAAATCCCGAGGTTGATAAATCCATTTGCATCTTTTCCCCCACCGTTAGCGGAAACATTCCACTCAACTTAATCGCAGACGAAATCCCACCCCGACCAGCTCCCGGCTCATCGAGAATCAAGGTCTCCATATTCACCTGGTCTTTCGAAAATTTAAAAACGCCATTGTTGATCGGGAGATCATCCCAACCATTCAATTTTAGCGCACCTTGATCCACACTCAATCGAAAACCGGTTCCGTTAATATAACGAAAACTGCTGTCTGTTCCTTTGACCGAAAAAAGACTCTCTTTCCCGAAAGAAATATCCAAGGCGTCGCAATAGTATCCATGGAAGTCAAAGGGAAAATCAGGCTCTTCCAAATCCTGCCCTACAATCCCATTTTTTGTGGGCAATTGAAAATTCAACACTCCGACTTTTCCACCCAGTTCACGCCCCCCCAAACGGGCCCATAGAAAACTCGTTAGGTTAGCATGCCCCGAAAGATTCCTAATTGATAAATCCTGAATAAAGGACTGCTTCGGCCACTGAAACGACGCATCGCTCATGGTAATATTTCCCGGCATTAATTTGAGTCCCTTCAATTGAACCTCCGCGCCAGTCCATGATGAGGCCCGTTCCTCGACTTTTCCCCGGTAGGTTTTACTATTGTATCCAACAATCGTGAAGAGGGCTCCAAGTACGACGAAGAGAACCAAGGAAACACAAATCACCAACTTCCAAAGAAAACGCTTTTTCTTCTTTTCGGGAGTAGTCCTTTCGGACTTGGGTTTTTCTGGTTGATCCGACCGTCTTTTACGGCGCTTCACCCGATGAACAACGCTCCCATCTGACCGCGTAACCACCTCGCTGGTCGCCTCTCGTTCCCGCTCTCCATCGCGGAGAGCTTTCATCATCTCATCAAGGGTATAACTGTCCTTCTCAGCGTCTGATGACACCGGAGAATTAGCAGATTCGTCCTTCGGTTGATTCGACCGTGGAGGCAAGGGTGAACTCATTAACGATTTCGATAAGGTTTACCGCCAGCATCAACCAACTCGACATTCAACATAATAATGACCTGACGCGATTCGGACTCCAGAGCATTGGCTTGGAAAAAACGACCAAACCATGGAATATCACCGAGAATGGGCACTCTGTCTTCCACCTTCTTGCGTGACTCGGTCAGCAAGCCACCAATCACAATTGTGTGACCATTTTGAACAACCACATTTGTATTCGTAGTGACTTCTTTAAAAACAGGAACAAGAATGTCATTAGTCGTCAATACACCCACATTCCCACTTTGCGACAAGGTTCCAGCCGTAATGTCAAAACTGGTCGATGTGGAACTCCCAACGATAGGTGTTCCGTAGTTCACAAATCCTTCAAATTCACGAATAGTGGGCTTGACCGCCACTTCAATAAACTGACGATCGGCACTCACCTCCGGAAGTACCTCCAGCATCACGCCTAAGTTTTTCACCTCAAAAGAAGTCGGAGTCGCGGGGGTCACAGCACTTTCCCCGGATCCCACGGCATTGGGAAGTTCGGGTGGTTCGAATTCGGTCGGATAGGTGAACTCCTGAATCGAGGCGATCTCGGCGTTCTGCCCCGAACGGGTAATCACCTCCGGACGCACCATGACGTCGGCCCCCTTTTTCTGATCAAATCCGCGCATGAGTAACTCATGCGCATTTTCATCGATAAGCGCTCTGAAGCTCAGCACACCGGGAGACCGGGTCGTCCCACCTCCTCCGCCAGTTGGAACAGTAACAGACGACGAACCTGCCCCTCCACTTCTGGCAAAAGCTCCGGATGCTGTCGGCGGAGCCGTACGGTTAATAATCGCATCCAAGCTGTCAGTCCCGCCGGTAAGTTCTCCAATTCTAAGGCCCGAACTCGCTGGGTTACCCCCGATCACATCCGTAATGGCTGTTCCCGATCCAGTCGTTCCTCCGGAAAGGTTATAGTTGCTTCCGACATTCAATTCGTTGAGTATAGAGTCAAATCCCAACTCCTCAAAATCAGTCTGGGAAATATCAATCACGGTGGTCTTAATCACCACTCCAATAGGCTCCTGAGAAGCCACGGTATTTACAATCTCGGCAACAAATTGAAGATTCTCTGCGGTATTGCGCACCGAGAGAACTCCTCCATTAAAACTCGCGGTGGCTCCTTCGGGAAAGGACAACCCGAGTGACTTCAGTTTCTCAGTCGCGTTCAGGCGCTTAGCAATCAAGCTGCCGGAACCAGCTTCCGGAGTTGCGAATGGGTCATCGTTTCCACCGCCGGTGCCGTTCAAGGCGCTACTGGAAAGAAAATTCGCAGGCACCCGGAAGTCACGACGAATCAGAGTGGGGTCCGCTGCTCCGGTAGGATAAATCACAACCGCAAACTCATCGATGCGATACTGGGTCCCTGTCGCTTCGGTGATCACCTTGAGAGCCTGTTGCAATGGAACATTTCTCAGATACACGTTGATCCGCGCTCGGTTTACCGCCTGCACTTTCGGGTTGTCAGGACTTCCCAGTTGAAGAATAAAATCGAGACCTTTGGCATTCTGATCAACGCTTCCCGTGTCATTTAAACGCGAGGCAATACGAAGAAAGTCGAGAGCTTCATCCAAGCTCGCGTCCTGAAGATCCACGCTGGGCACCATAATGGTGTTCAACTTACCAACCAAGGTCTCGTTTTGGAGATCTTGGACTCCCTCCGTTTGCTCATCGATGAGCGGGACTTCAAAATTTAGGTGGGAGCGATCTTCCCATGCCGCATCCACCTCTCGAAGCACTTCTGAGCGAGCCTGATCGCGAGCAACAGAACCATACTCAGAAACGGCGTGACTCACCTTCGCAATCCCCCGGCGCGCCGCCTTATTATATTTGTCGATCCGAAGAACATCCTCGTAGGTCATCTCGGCACGATCGAACAATCCTAAATCATAGTAACCCTGGGCTTCGTACAGCAAGCGTCGTACTTTATCGACATTTTCGGTATATTCCTTGGTCAAAGAAGGATTAGTACGGATAGGATCATCCATTTTCTTACGAAACTGACTCACCCCAAAATTATCCGGATCCACTTTATCCACCTTGTCCAACAAAACCTGAATCTCATCATACCTCCCTGAACGCTGAAGCTCCTGGGCCCGAACCAGAGAAGCCTGTGAAAATCGCTGCACCGCGGAAACCCGCAAACCCCTTGTTGCTTCAGCATTCATGGGCAGATTACTGATCGCCTCGGCATACCTTTGGACAGCCGTGGCGTAATCAGCTGAACGGTAAGCATCGTCTCCACTCTTCAAAAATTCGTAGGCACTCTGCGCATCTTCCGAGCGTCTAATAATTTCGCTGGCCGCAAGAGAACTTTGCGCAGCTACCGTTGGCGCATATGTGCATATAAACGCCAGCAAGCCACGTTGAATTAAGGTATTCAAATCACCCATATCGTAGGAGCCCTTGGTATAGCGGGGAATTATCGACACAGTAAGCCGAAAATCGGAAAATCTCACATTTCTGAAAGATCTCCAATCCTACCGAAATGGCAGCTCCAACTGGGTCGATCGGGCCCTTGTACGACAAAAGCGGATTTTTCGCCCCACAGACCAAATTCGGTTGCGGGCGAGGCGCATTCTCCAACGAGCCCACCCCAGTCTGAATCTCCAATTTAATCTGTTCATAAGAACAGCTTATCTGGAGATTTACGGACGACAAGCCCTAAGATTCACCTAAATCCGTCGTCGAAGCCCGCACCACCCGGTCGATGGCGTGCTTGGTAATGATATTCCCCTTGGAACCACGGCCTTTCACCGTGATTTCCCCAAAACAAAAGAGCCTCGAGAGATTTCTAAGGCGAAGAGCCGGCTTGATGTGCACTAGCACGGCATTTTCCCCGGATTCCGCCTCGGTATCATGCTCCGCAAAATAAAATACGCGAGAGCCCTTGGTGCCCCGCCCCATCAGGTAAACCTTGTCACGAGTCACGCCACCAACCTTGAATCGCTTGGCATAAATTGGCCCGTCGCGCCCTTCCCGATAGATCATGGAGTAGATTTTAGGCTCATCTTTCCGGAAAATCGTCACGTGGACCGGGCGTTTTCCTACGAAGACCTTCTCGGCCACCTTGAGCACCCGCATTTCAGCATCTTGCGAGAAGGCGATTATGTCATCCAGTGTGGAACATTTCTCGATCGGCTTCTCCTTCTTCAAGCCATAGCCCGCAAAGCCATTTTTCTCGTCCAAGTAGAGCATTTCACTCGCCACCACGACCGCAGACCGCTTCACCGTGCCAAATTCCTCGATCTGGGATTTCCGCTCGCGACCCTTGCCGAATTTCTTTTTTAGCGTCTCGAAATACTTCACCGAGTAGCGCGTGATGTTCCGGATATTCTTCTCGGTTTCCGCAATGCGATCCTCCAGCCCCCTGATCTCCTCGTCGGCCCGGAAACTGTCGTACTTGGAAATCCTCTTAATGCGAATTTCCGTCAGACGAATAATATCGTCCCGGGTCACTTCCCGCTTCAGCATTTTTTTGAAAGGATCCAAGCCCTTGTCAATCGCCTCGATTACCGCTTCCCAGGTCTCACATTCCTCGATGTCCCGGTAGATTCTGTTCTCGATAAAGATTTTCTCTAGCGAGCTGAAATGCCACTTATCATTGAGCTCTCCCAACAGGATCTCGAGCTCCAGCAAGAGCAACTCCTTAGTCATGCGAGCGCAATTCTTAAGAATCTCACTGACTGGCATAAAAATCGGTCGCCCGTCGTGAATAACACAAGAGTTGGGAGAAATACTCGCCTCGCAATCACTGAAGGCATACAACGCTTCGCGTGTCGTCTCGGCATCGCAGCCTGCGGGCAAATGCACCAAAATCTCAACATTTTCGGCGGTATTATCCTCAATTCTCGAGATCTTGATCTTCCCCTTGTCGTTGGCATTGACGATGGAATCCATTACCCCGCCGGTCGTTGTCCCAAAAGGAATCGAACTAATCCGAAGCAACTTGGCTTTCACAATCTCAATCTCAGAACGCACCCGGATTTTTCCTCCCCGAAGTCCGTCACGATAGTCGCTGACATCAACCAATCCACCGGTCGGAAAATCGGGCACGAGATCAAAGGGTTTCTTTCGCAGAACCGCGATGCAGGCGTCGATCAACTCGATGAAATTATGCGGCAAAATCTTACACGCCAATCCCACCGCAATTCCCTCCACACCCTGAGCGAGGAGCAGCGGAAACTTCATCGGCAAAGTCACAGGCTCCTTGTTCCGGCCATCGTAACTCCGCGTCCAATTCGTCGTCTTGGGATTGAATGCCACTTCCAGAGCAAAGGGCGTGAGACGAGCTTCAATATATCGCGGAGCCGCTGCCCGGTCACCGGTGAGAACGTTTCCCCAGTTTCCCTGAGTATCGATGAGGAGATCCTTCTGGCCGATCGCCACCATGGCATCGCCAATGGAAGCGTCACCATGCGGATGATACTTCATCGTGTTTCCCACGATATTCGCAACCTTATTGTAGCGACCATCCTCGAGCTCCCGCATCGAGTGCAGAATACGCCGCTGTACCGGCTTCAATCCGTCAGCCAGATGCGGAACAGCCCTCTCCATGATAACGTAACTGGCATAATCCAGAAAGTATTCGGAGTACATCCCCTTTAAGGTGATGTCTTCGCGGGCCTCGGTTGTTTCGTCCATGGTAAGCAGCAGAAAGGCTGATCGTTAAGAGAACTTAACGATCAGCCTTGCCGTGCCAATTCAAAAATTCGGCTGGGATGCAATTAAGGCGCTTCCGCGACCCGATAGAAGATTTTCGTCTCTCCGACGGCCTCTGGATCAACGAAATTGAAGCTCACCGAACCGTCGGGATTATCAACTTCCGACGCCGGACTTACCAAGGGAGCCCAAGCATCGGACTGTCCCAGGTCTGTGGAGGATTCCACCACATAAATATCAGCACCGAGCCCGGTCACCGTCAATGAGCCACTGGTTCCATCCATCGTAAATCCAACAAGCTCCACATTAACCGGCCCCGGAGGCTCAATTCCCCCATCTGAATTTTCCGCGCCTGGAGAATCGATCGCCGGGGTCACATCATCTCCAAATGGACCCGCAATCAGATCGCCTGTTCCATTGGGATTCCGATACGCGTATGCAGGAACAAATCCATTCGCACTGAGGACATTCGTAAAGCCAAGAGATTCAGCATAGCCAAAGCCAACTGCTCCGGGGGCATCACCGGGCTCCACCAAAGAAACCGCATCCAAGAGACTCACCCATGGCGTTGAATCCAGTGTTCCATCGTTATCAACATCCAAATCAACTCCTGTGGCCCCTGTAAATCCGGTAACCAACAAGAACGTCAAGGAGTCACCGTTCTCGAAGATATTGGTTCCCGCAGGATAATCGGGAGTCGCCAGCAGCATATTATCACTCCCTATGACGAAATAATTTCCGGTAGCTGAAGAACCATTGAGACTATAAGCACGATCCACATTGCCGCTCGTATCTCCTGCGCCAAAATCGCCGAGAACAATCAACCAGACATCAGTGAGATTAAAATCCGCCTCTGCGCTGTAAAGTTCCACATACTCGTCATCGTCCGCCCCCACATCATCAGTCCGAATCTCATTGATCACAATTGTCGGAAGATCCGGTGCTTCATCGTCAGTAACAATGAGCGTCAAATTCCGCTCTAAAATGATTGCTCCGGGATCACTCACGGTCACGGTTACCGTCTGGGAACCATCAGAAAAAACGTCATCTACTCCCGTAATGGTAAACGTTCCAGAGGTCGCATTCGGAGCAATTGAAACAGTGGCAGGAGCCGAGGCCTCGCTTGAATCATCTACTCCAACATCGAAAGTATACCCACTGGGGCTCGCATCACTAATCGTCACAGTCACCGCAGAAGATCCTCCATTTTCAGATAAGGCGGTAGGAAATGCGGCTATCTCAATCGTAGGAATTGGTGCCTCATCATCGGAAACTGTCACGGTAGCAGAACCGGTAAACAAATTCGGACCTGACGCAGTAATCTGAACGCTCTGATCAGCGTCCTGGTCGGCATCATCCACCGCATCGATGTCAAAGTCAGCGGATGCCGCCGCCGCCGGAATCTCTACCGTGGCTGGCACCGTGAGTTCAGTCAGATCACTACTCGACAAAGTCACCGTGAGAGTTGCAGTCAAATCTCCGGTCCGGGTTACCGTCCCGGTTGCCGCGCTTGCCCCGGCAGATTCCAAGAAGCTCGATGGATCAACTGACACACTCAGAGAATCCCCACCGAAGGGAGAACCGCCAATTTGAGTGCCGGGAGAAAACAAAGCACCATTGGATCCAGCTGCTATTGAGTGCCCCACGAAAGTCACTCCGGTCAAATCTGGGTCCCTTACCAAAGATTCGTTATTCCCACCCTCAGAACCGTATGTCACCGAGACAACTTGGGTGAGACTTTCATCAAAGACGGTGACGGTGTCTCCTCCATTGTTGAGTCCCACCAAGCCCTCACTCGCTACCTGAACCACAGAATTTCCAAATGTCCCTGTCGGGGTTCCACCACCGAAAACAACCACAGCCTGTCCATCAGCGACAACCGTAGACCCCACAAAGGTGTGCCTCAGCCCAAAACCATCGTTGATTGTCCAGTTCTCAATATCCACGTCCCCACCGGTCATGTTTACCAATTCAATAAATTCGTCCTGCGAACTATTTCTGGTGCCATCACCATTGGCATCACCTGAGATGTCCGACGCAGGATCCGCGTGCAGTTCGTTGATAACCCATTGGGCCGAAGCCGCTTGGCCCAGAAATACCGGGAACAAAAGTGTAGCTAATTTGAATGTCTTCTTCATGAAAAGGGAGTGTTTGGCTGACTGACCGTAACCACGATCTGTGCCACCTATAGCCACTCTTTTCCAAGACGCAAAACTCTTCTTTTCGACTTGGCCGCTGCAGGAACTTAAACCTCGGCGGAATCCACGTCTTCCCTGAGATTCTCAATGATGTAACCCTGCCGGTCCGGGGTATTTTTTCCCATATAAAATGTCAGCATTTCCTTGAGACCTTTCCCCTCCTCCATCTGGACCTGGTCGAGCCGCATGTCTTTCCCGATCATGAACCTAAATTCGTCCGGCGAAATCTCACCCAATCCCTTGAATCGGGTAATCTCGGGATTCCTGCCCAGCTCAGCCATCGCAGCCTCCCGCTCGTCATCATCGTAGCAATAAATAGTCTTCTTCTTGTTTCGCACCCGGAAAAGCGGGGTTTGCAAGATATGGAGATGCCCTTCCCGAATCAGCTCGGGGAAGAATTGCAAAAAGAAAGTCAGCAACAGCAAACGAATGTGCATTCCGTCGACATCAGCATCCGTCGCGATAACCACCCGATTAAAACGAAGCGACTCAATGTCGTCCTCAATCCCCAGCGCCGCCTGCAGAAGCGCAAACTCCTCATTCTCATAAACAACCTTTTTCGTGAGGCTGAAGGTATTCAAAGGCTTCCCTCTCAGCGAAAAGACAGCCTGCGATTCCACATCGCGGCATTTCGTGATCGATCCACTCGCGGAGTCACCCTAGGTCAGGAAGACTGTAGTGTCCTCGCGGCGCTTGTGCTTGGTATTAAAATGCGCCCGACAATCCCGGAGCTTCTTATTGTGCACCTTCACCTGCCGCGCCCGCTCGCGCGCCAGCTTTTTCACCCCGCTCAATTCTTTGCGCTCGCGCTCCGCTGCGACAATCCGCTTTTGCATCGCCTCGGCAATGTCTGAGTTCTTATGAAGGAAGTTATCCAGTTGCTCCTTCAGGAAATTGCTGATGAATGTCCGCACCGTTTCCCCCTCCGGTGCCACTGTCGTCGAGCCCAATTTCGTTTTGGTCTGACTCTCGAAAACCGGTTCCTCGATCCGCACCGAGATCGCGCCAACCAACCCTGCTCGAATATCCGAGGGATCGTAGCTCTTCTTAAAGAAATCTCGCAGCACCTTAACAATCGCCTCCCGAAAAGCAGCCAAATGCGTCCCCCCTTGCGTAGTATGCTGACCATTCACGAATGAGTAGTAGTCCTCAGACCCGGTCACACCGTGTGTAAAGGCCACCTCAATGTCGTGGCCGGTCAGATGAATTGGCGCATAGAGCGGCTCTTCATCCATCTCCTCCTTCAGGAGATCCAGCAGACCATTCTTCGACTTGAATTTCTTCCCGTTGAACACGAGCGCCAGCCCCGGGTTCAAGTAAGAGTAGTAGCGACACATCTTCTCCACGAAGGGAGACTTGAAATTAGTTCGCTGTGGAAACAACGAGCGGTCCACCTCAAAGGCCAGGCGCGTTCCCCCTTCGGACTTGTCTGCCCGTGGCCGCTTCATCTCCTCAACGACCTCGCCTTTGCTAAACTCGATCGCCTTCGTCTTCCCCTCGCGCCAAGCTTGAATCTCAAAAAACTCACTCAAGGCATTCACCGCCTTGATTCCAACGCCGTTCAATCCCACCGATTTCTTAAAGGCCTCACTGTCATACTTCGCCCCGGTATTAATCTTGGCGGCACAATCCATCAGCTTTCCAAGAGGAATTCCCCGCCCAAAATCACGCACTTCCACACGGCCGGCTTCATCGATATCGATGGTAATTTCCTTACCATGCCCCATCACAAATTCGTCCACCGAGTTGTCCAAAGCCTCCTTTAGAAGAACGTAAATCCCATCATCAGATGACGATCCGTCGCCCAGCTTTCCGATGTACATTCCCGGGCGCAGACGAATGTGCTCACGCCAATCCAGGCTCTTAATATCGTCTTCAGTGTAACTCGCGGCAACAGCCATGGGCGGGATTATCCTTAAGCATACCAAAATATCAAGGAAAGGCTTAGAAAGTCCCTTATCAGCGCCCAAGCCCCTCAACACCTCTTTTTCTTGAAGGATAAAAAAATCTCGCGGCCCTCAGATTGTTTGGTCCGCGATGGTTCTCGCGGTCGTCATTTTCGGGGAATCCCAAGTTTCAAATCTCACGACCGCAGTCAAAAGCACTCCCCCTAGCGAAGAGGAACAATAAGGGCCGTTTCGGGGCCTCACCCTCATCAATCTCCTCAGCCCGATTTATCTCGCAAAAACCTGAACAATAATATGTTGTAGCGATTTTTAATCACCAATTAAATTCCCTGAACCCCAACTATCGAATTGCTGATTAAGGCCTGAATTTGAGCAGGGAATAAGATCTCCTGCGTTAGAACGCCCCCCAGAACCTATCTCATCAGCTGAATTAATTAGTTCGTGGGGGAGCGAAGGAATAACGTCAGGAGTGGGTCCTCGTTGGGGTTTTCTGAGCACGATTAGGGGCTGTTCTGAGAGCGAAGAAATTTCGCCACGAAAAAGCTTGCCGAGGTGCTTAAAATGTTCATTCTGGGTAACGTAGACGTTCGGCAACATACTCCCCACAGGTAAAATTTTGGGTTTTTACACTCCTCCGCACTGCTACAAAACAACATCATGAAAAATAAGAAACTTAGAATCCTCTCCGCCCTCTGCGTCGCGATCTTCGCGCCAGGCCTGGCAAGCGGGGCTGCGATCACTGTCAATAATGCCAGCTTTGAAGACAACGAACTGGGTGGCGCCTCTTGGGCCAATGCCGTCCCTAACAGCTGGAATTCTCAAGGTGGCGTTGCGGGAACACCAGGTCCAGCTGCGCCAACTATTGATGCAGCCAACAATCTCTACTTTCTTGAGCTGCACAGCGCGATCGGAGTCAGTGGCGGTGATGGGCTGAATAACCTCGGCTTACGGACTGGCGGGTATATCTATCAGGATCTGGGAGTTCTTTTCCAGCCCAATACCACTTACACAGTCGACGTCATGGTCAATCGTCGCGGAGCGGCCAACAACGTTGGTTTCTTCGGTATCGCTGACAGCACCGCGACTCTTCTGGGAACGCCTGGTGCTACTAACAGTTCCGCGATCGGAACATCTAACCAGTTTTTCGCAGTCTCGTCACTTGACCCTGCTGCGGGAAATGTTGCCACCTACACTACCGGAGCAACCGTTCCTGCCGGAAATGTCATCCTCGCAGTCGGTGCCACAACCGGAAAC
>Ga0115013_10000342_pt1 | contig 28486 bp, 21 predicted proteins | sample SouAtlMetagenome_2_FD_88686 | JGI IMG/M metagenome (GOLD analysis project Ga0115013, IMG submission 88686) | Marine eukaryotic phytoplankton communities from Atlantic Ocean - South Atlantic ANT15 Metagenome | ecosystem: Environmental > Aquatic > Marine > Oceanic | place: South Atlantic Ocean...
AGTATTGACATCAGAATTCCATGTCATAGTGTTACTATATATACTATTATTTGAAGACAATTCTCCAAGAGCATATCCAGCAGTAGAACTGTATATAATCAAATTATCTATAGGGTCAGCATCAGCAGATTCAACTTGAATAATAATTGAGTTTGTACCATTGTTACCTACAGAAATCAATATAGAAGATGCGACTTCAACATCATTCATAAAGTGATAGATTTGAGTGTCACAGTAAGGAGATTCTCCATCAACTAAAAACTCACAACTACCATCATCTTCTGATGCTGCTGGATTGTAGTTCATAGCTGATTCATCAGTGCAACCTGAGATAAGTGGACATGCGCCATCAGTATCGCAAGTTTCGAAGCAATGTAATAAAGTTGTATCGGAACTAATAGCAGGTAAAATTCTATCGTTCCAATTAGCCGCATCGGCACAAGCAAGACCGGCTATATTTTCTTTAGCTCCCCAGTCGCCACCATTATTAGGACTGTTTAGTAACGTATAGTTTCCACTTGCTCCATTGCTAATATAAGTTACGCCAGTCCAAATGCCATCGCCATCATCATCAGATAATGGTAGCGCAATAGCATCACCAAACATACCGCCCCCTATATACATACCGTTAGGGCCTACTATTATGTTAGCAGTATTTATAGAAAATGTGACGTTAAAACCTTCTGGCTCTGGATAAGAACACGAACCATCATCAGTCGTAGCACTAGGATTAAAATTAGTAGCTGTTTCATCTGTACAGCCAAATACAGTTGCAAAAGAACACTCACCATTTACCCAACTCAATAAACCACTATTTTCGGCATAACAAGAATTGGAATAAGTAACATTATCACAACCACAAACAGGGTCATAAATTAAAAAACAAATAGCATCAGGATTAATAAGAGAAGGGTCTATGCAATCAAGCGAATTAATCTCATCTACAACAACAGAAGCAGAAATTGGCTCAGAAATAATGTTAGATTCTGACTTAGATAAACCAATAAATGGCATCAAAACAATCAATAAAATAAAAAGTGATTTCATATTGTACATGTTAGTTTAGTGTCAAATCTACACTTTTTAAGCTTAAATCAAAATTACATATGTGAATTTATCATAAAATCAAACTTATTTTTGGTGAATTTTAATAACATAAAGCATCGAAGAGCTAGGGCAAAAAAAAGCAACTCCAGTTGAAGTTGCTTTAGTGTGCGGATGAAGGGAGTCGAACCCCCACGCCTCGCGGCACTAGATCCTAAGTCTAGCGTGTCTACCAATTCCACCACATCCGCAGCAAAATGGATTGCAAATATATAGTTTTTAGTCAATTTTAATCAAAAAATATTTATTCTGTATCCTGCTTTAATTTTACAGTCAAAATATTACTTTTGTTATGAATCATTTTTAACCTTTATGTTACATATACAACCTAAAGATATTCCTGTTGGCGAATTGCACCAATACCTTTTGGGTGCTGTTGGTCCTCGTCCTATTGCACTAGCAAGTACGCTGGATCAGTATGGCAATCCTAACCTTAGCCCCTTTAGTTTTTTCAATGTATTTAGTGCTAACCCTCCTATTGCTATCTTTTCTCCAGCAAGACGAGTACGTAACAACACGACTAAGCATACCTTGGAAAATGTGTTAGACAACAAAGAAGTTGTTATCAATGTAGTTTCTTACGACATTGTGCAACAGACATCACTTTCAAGCACAGAATATGAATCTGGTGTCAACGAATTTATTAAATCTGGTCTGACAGCGGTAGAATCTGAATTAGTAAAGCCGTTTAGAGTAAAAGAATCACCTGTTCAAATGGAATGTGTCGTCAATGAGGTTATCTCTCTAGGACAAGAAGGAGGAGCTGGAAATTTGGTCATTGGTGAAATCAAGATGTTGCACATCAACGAAAATATACTCAACGATATGGGTGCTATTGACCCAAAAAAAATTGATTTAGTGGGTCGAATGGGTGGTAATTGGTATTGCCGTTCATCACAAGATGCACTGTTTGAAGTAGAGAAGCCTATACGTAACTTAGGAATTGGTATAGATAACATTCCATCTCGAATTAGAAACAGCTATATCCTTACAGGAAACGACTTAGGAATGTTGGGTAATATGGAATCTATACCAAGTATAGATGAAGTAAAAAAATATAAAGAAGAAAATTATACTATAAAAGAAATACTAAATTTTAGCGCTGAAGATGAAGAAGCTAGAGAAGCCTTGCAGTACCGTGCTAAAGAATTATTAAAAAAAGGCCGCATTAGTGAGGCTTGGAAAACATTATTGATCGATAAATTAAATAGAACATGAGTTTAGCAATTACAGGAAAATTAGTCAAAGCATTAGATGTAGAAAGTGGCACAAGTAAAGCAGGAAAAGAATGGAAAAAACAATCTTTTGTCATTGACACTGGTGCACAATACAATCCAGAAGTATGTTTCAGTCTTTTTGGCGAGGATAAAATCGCTATGATAGATGGCATTCAGCCTGGTACTGAAATAGAAGTTTCTTTCAATCTTTCTTCTAGAGAGTATAATGGTAAATATTATCACAATATCGACGCTTGGAGAATCAATAGAGCAGCAGCAGCCGTTGTAGAAGATGCTAGTATGCCTCAAGCACCATTAGAAGCATCTGACGCTGAAGAAGACGACTTACCATTCTAAAAGATGTCTGCTCGGCTAATCCGTGTATTTAAGGCTTTACTACCTGCACCATTTACAATAGCAGTAGTACTTACTTTAGTCACTTTTGTTTTAGCCTATTTTCTAAGTCCAAATCAAGAAACGCCTTTATCACTCCTCAATTATTGGGAAAAAGGATTGTGGAACTCTCCCCTTTTAGTTTTTGCTGTGCAAATGATGCTCATGCTCGTGCTGGGTCATGTTTTGGCACTCACTAAAACAGTAAGTCATTGGATAGATAAAGCCACTCTATTCTGTAACAATACGGCTCAGGCTGCAGCTTGGGTTACTCTACTGACTTTATTAGTTAGCTTTTTCAATTGGGGATTAGGCTTGGTGTTTGGCGCTATCTTTGCTCGAAAAGTTGGAGAACATGCCACCAAAAATAATATCCCACTGAACTATCCACTTATTGGTGCGGCTGGATATTCTGGCTTAATGGTTTGGCATGGCGGTATTTCTGGTTCTGCACCTATCAAAATTGCTGAAAAAGGTCATTTTTTGGAAGAAAAAATGGGCGTTATTTCTCAATCCGAAACTATTTTTTCAACTATGAACATTAGCATAAGTCTGGTGTTACTGATAGTCTTACCTTTTCTAATGTATATGCTCGGTAAAAAAAGCGAGTCTAAAATCATCAAATTAAACTCAGCGCCTATTGAAGACGAAAAAGAAGAAATACAAGGTGCTGAACGCCTAGACCATTCAAACATTCTGGCTTATGTCTTTGGAGGTATGATAATAATGTACTGTCTATACAAAGTCCTAATTTTACCACAACAACTGTCTCTTTCCTTTATCACACCAAACTTCATCAATCTGTTTTTATTGGCCTTAGGCATACTGTTGCACAAGAATTTTAATCACTTTCTAAAAGGTGTTAATCAAGCTATTGGTGGAGCGAGTGGAATACTCATACAGTTTCCTTTATACTTTGGCATAATGGGCATTATGAATAGTTCAGGTTTAGTTGGTGTATTTTCAGATTTCTTTGTCAGTATATCCAACCCTAACACCTTCCCTATATTTGCCTTTATTAGCGCAGGAATAGTTAATATTTTTGTTCCTAGTGGTGGTGGTCAGTGGGGAGTGCAAGGACCCATTATTATTGAAGCCGCTAGTCAGCTCAATGTACCCTATTGGAAAGCGGTGATGGCACTAGCTTATGGCGACCAACTCACTAATATGCTACAACCGTTTTGGGCATTGCCATTGCTAGGAATTACTGGCTTAAAAGCAAAAGACATTTTACCTTACAGTTTACTATTATTATTGCTTGGGGGTTCAATATTTGTAATTGGTCTTTTACTGTTCTAATGACGAACATCAAAAGCATCTCTTAAGGTATTACCCACCAATACAAAAGACAATACCAAATACATAATAGCTAAACCTGGAAAAATAGCTAAATATGATTTTCCCATTACGATATAAGCGTAATGGTCTTTTATCATTGTTCCCCAAGATGGCATAGGGGGTTGCGCCCCAATACCTAAAAAGCTGAGTCCCGATTCTATGAGTATAGCAGAAGCAAAATTGGCAGCCGAGATAACAATTACTGCACCCATCACATTTGGTAAAATGTGCTTAAAGATTATCCTAAAATGTCCAAAGCCTAAGGATTGAGCCGCTTCTACATATTCTTTCTCTCTGATACTTAAGACCTCACCCCTAACTATACGAGCTACCTCCACCCACATAGTTAGTCCGACAGCTACAAAGACTTGCCAAAAGCCTTTGCCTAAGGCTAAAGAAATGGCTATGACCATCAATAAAGTAGGAATGGACCAGACGACATTGACTAACCACATAATAACGGCATCTACTTTACCTCTAAAATAAGCCGCCATAGCTCCTAGGGTTATGCCAATAACTAAAGAAATTAAAACCGCAATAAACCCTACCGACAGACTTACTCGGGTACCACATAAAATACGACTAAGCAAATCTCTACCAAAAGAATCTGTACCAAGGATATAGTTGCGTTTTATTAGACCATAATCCTCACTATCTAATACTTGTTCATAATTTGTTCCAAAAGCAGTAAAGTACAATTTGCCATTCACATCCTTAAAATCAGAAACAGGGATTTCCTTGTAAGGGTTTTCTTGACCGAAAATCATTTTTTCAAAAAAACCAATTTGCTCTACATCATCTTTGGGCAATAAAATAATATCAACTTCAAAGCCGGGTGATTGCTTAGACAGCTCCAAGTGCATTTGGTTGGCATAAGGCGTAGAATCAGGAAAAATATGATACCCAAAAACACTTACCACGACTGCTAAAATAATGGCACACAAAGCCGTAACTCCCAAAACGTCTTTTTTAAATTTAGACCAAGCTATTTGAGACAAACTATTCATCGTTGGTATTTTCTTTCTTTCCATTCAAATGAACTAAACTGTGAACTGACTGCTACCCAAACAATATAAAAAGGATATAAAAAAGCCATAAACCAATAGTAAGATAAGTATTTTTCATAAAAGAAAAATCGAGACAAGGACTTGACAAAAAGATAGTCAACAATGAGTTTGATGAAGAATACAACTAAAAATAAATTAAATTTAGCCGTAAACAAAAGTAATAAGAGTGTTAAATTGATTAGAAAAACCACAGTACTTATCCACTTGGCACTAGCATCTGTATAAGACGAGCTTTTTGCTGCCCAACGTTTTCTTTGGTTGAAAAAGGCTTTTAAACTTGCCTTAGGACTTGTAAACACTATAGCTGATTGCTTCTTAACAAAGACAATTTTAGACCCAGATTTTTTTACATGATGCAATAGAAAAACATCATCACCAGAGGCTATATGCCCCTTGGTATCTGCAAAAATGGATTTACGAAAAGCCATATTAGCCCCATTGCACATAAAGGCTTTTTTTGCACCAATTGCTCCAGCACCTGAACCAATCAAACTCATAAATTCTATAGCTTGAAACTTATCAAATACTGTATTTAAATTGGTGTAAGATACAGGGCCAGAAACTAAGTGGATACTATCATCGCTAAAGGGGGCTAACATTTGTTTCACCCAATTGGAAGACAAACGGCAGTCGGCATCGGTTGTCAAAATAATATCGTATTGTGCCACAGCTACACCACTACTGAGAGCCGCTTTCTTGCCTTCTTCTTTAGAACGCAACACCTTTAAAGGCAAACTGGACTGCTTTAGTAAATCATAGGAATTGTCATCAGAAAAATCGTCAACTAATATGAACTCCAAACAGTCAGATGAATAGTCTTGTTTAGATAAATCTTCTAACAAAAAAGGAATGTTTTCTTCTTCGTTTCTTAGAGCTATAACAACAGACACTTTAGGGCTGACATCACTTTCGAAAGAGTCTAGATTATGCCAACCTTTATAAAAACGATAAACTTGATATGAGTAAATCAAAACAATAAAAATCAGTAGTAATCCCATCATTTTCTAAAAAATTTGAGTTGATAGACAAAGAAAATACCGATGATAGCAGGAACCACTAAGTTAATTATCCATAATGCAAAAGAAGCCGTCATTATACCAATAGCATTTGATGACAAGAAACCAAAGAAGTAAATAGCCACCGAGCCACGAACACCCAGTTCCGTCAAAGCGATAGTGGGTATGATAGACATACTTAAAAAAGTGAGCGCACTCATTGTCAAAGACTGCAAAAAGTTGATTTCAATATTGGCAAACTTAATAAGTAAATAGAATTGAATAGAATACACACTATACCTAAGTATACTCAAAAACAAAACCTTAGAAATATCTTTTGCTGAAAACAAAGAAAATACTGGAGCGTAAGATTTATATTTTTCTAAAAACTTCCATCTAGAAAATAGTGATGATAATTGCGAAACATTGTACAATAAATACATTAAAACCGTAAGCACCACAATAGATAATACTAATAAGATGTAAATACCGTAATCACTTTTTGTAATTAATAAATAGGTGTACTGTGAGCTAAAAAAAAGAAATGCTAAAACACCGATGATGATGGTTGTCACTAATTGAGTGATGTTTCCAAAAATAGTTACCAAAACTGCTTTTACCCTATCGGCCTGCTGCAAACAAAATACACGACCACCAAACTCACCTACCCTATTGGGTGTAAAAATAGATACCGTAATTCCTAGAAAAACAGCTTTTAAAGCCAACCAAAAAGAAACTTTCTCCAACTTAGATACTAAAAATTGCCACTTAAAAGCATCTATAGACCAATTTACAAACATTAGAAAAAAAACTAGCACAAGCTCAATGTAACTACCCTCGCTTAGAATAGATAAAAACTGAGTTTTGACTTTCGAGTAACTTTCATTGGAAAAGACCTTTTGATACAAAAACCAAACGGCTAAGCAAACTATACTTAGTTTTATAAAAGCACTTATTTTTTTACTACTTTGCATCATCAACAATAATACGAAATTGAAAAGTAAAACAGACCGAATTATTTTAGGTATTGACCCCGGAACTACTATTATGGGTTATGGACTCATACACGTTAAGGGAAATAAAATGGAAATGATAACAATGGGGGTTTTACATTTATCCAAATTGAATAGTCATGCCGATAAGCTAAAACGTATTTTTGAGCGAACATTAGCATTAATAGATGAATACAAAGCCGATGAAATGGCATTAGAAGCACCTTTCTTTGGCAAGAATGTACAATCTATGCTAAAACTAGGTAGAGCCCAAGGTGTTGCTATGGCAGCTGGCTTGTATAGGGATATTCCCATTTTTGAATATGCTCCTAAAAAAATAAAAATGTCTATTACTGGTCAAGGAACAGCCTCTAAAGAACAAGTAGCAGCTATGCTAAAAAGCCTATTAAAAATTAATGAAATGCCTAAGCATTTGGACGCTTCAGATGGCTTAGCAGCCGCCGTTTGTCATTATTTTCAAAATGGAAAAATTAGTGGTGGTAAATCGTATTCTGGCTGGAGCTCCTTCATAAAAGACAATCCTAATAGATTAGGCTAGAATACTTCGGCAATAGAATTTGAAATCTCTTGCATTTCTTCTTTAGCAAGAGATAATTTAGGTTTAGAAAAATTGATATCCTGAACCCCATTAATTGGAATAAGATGTATGTGTGCATGAGGGACTTCTAATCCAATAACAGCTACACCAATACGCTCACAAGTAATAACTTTCTTTTGTGCTTTAGCTACTTTTTGGGCAAACTGCCAAAAACGAGCATATTCGTCACTTTCTATATCAAAAATGTAATCCGTTTCACGCTTAGGGATAACCAATGTATGCCCTTCTGCTAATGGGAAAATATCGAGAAATGCCAAAAACTCATCATTCTCAGCTACTTTATAACAAGAAATTTCTCCATTTACTATTTTGGTGAAGATAGATGGCATTAACGACTGATATCGACAATTTCAAATTTAATCAAACCGTTTGGGACTTGAATTTCAGCAATGTCCCCAACTTCTTTACCTAATAATCCTTTAGCTATAGGTGAGCTTATAGAAATTTTCTTTGACTTGAGGTCAGCTTCACTTTCAGGAACCAATTCGTAAGACATAGTTGCACCATTTTGGACATTTTTGATAGTCACCTTAGACATAATCAAAACCTTAGAAACGTCAATTTGTGATTCATCTAAGATTCTAGCTTTAGAGAATTCGGATTCCATTTTAGCAATCTTAGCTTCCAAAAGTCCTTGGGCTTCCTTAGCGGCATCGTATTCAGCATTTTCAGAAAGGTCACCTTTGTCTCGTGCTTCCGAAATTTGTCGAGCTACATTACGTCGTTCTGTTGTTTTCAGATGTTCTAACTCTTTCCTGAGTTTTTCCAATCCTTCTTCAGTATAATATACAATTTCAGACATTTTTCAATGTATTAAAAAATTCAAAAGAGAAGACTAGAATAGCCTTCTCTCTCTACTAAATTACAAAATTTATTTTTATTTATAGATCTATACGAACACCTATGGTATTCAACAATCCGAAATGATCGGCGGTACGTAAGGAGTAATCTACACCAAATGTTGTTTCACCGCTTAAAGGTAATTCAACTGTAAAACCAGCCGATAAACCTGTCAAATCGGTACTACCTTCGGACATACTATCTTCATATACATAACCCCCTCTAAGAGATACTAACTCTTTGAAAGAATACTCCAATCCAAAACGGAATTGGTCATTCTGAAATGAGTTTGAGGTAAAAGTACCTGCTGTTGTTAAACGGTGATTTTCTGGCAAAACCGGAACATCATACGCTAGTCCTATGTTCAACAAGGAAGGTAATTCAAATGCATTAGTTCTTTGTTCTAAAGTCATAGTATACTCTCCGTCTGGAGCTTGACCTCTAAAGGAAATACCATCACCGTCAAAAATCATAGTCGGTCCAACATTTTTTAGTGCAATACCGAATTTTATATGATCGCTCTCACCCGTGATATACTGAATACCTGCATCTAAGGCTATACCACTTGCTGTAACATCCGACGTACCTTCAATGATAGCTTTCATGACGAACCCACCATAAATACTATTAGAAAAGGCTTTAGAGTAACCAACATTTAAGTTTGTGGCAGATATACTATAAGTACCTAAACCTCCGTCAGGAAGCAATTCAGTAGTAATCATAATATCAGCTAAAGATATAGAGGATATAGCTACTGCTAAGACAGATGACTCACTCATGCGTTGTGAGAAACCAAAGGAATTAATTGGCACATCAGCAATCCATGAAGATCGAGAAAATATAAGCTCTGTTTTATCCGTAAAAGCTAGACCAGCTACGTTGCCGTATAATGACTCTAAACCTCTCACTGAAGCTATATTTGAACCGCCCCAACCAGAAGACCTTGCCCAAGGGTTAATCAATAATTGACTAGCTCCGGCAGAACCAACTCGATCCGGGTTTCCAGCTGATAGATTGGTCGTAAAAGCACAAGCTAATAGCAAAACCCCAAAGTATTTTAATGATCGTATCATTTCTAATTACAATTAAATATTAAAAGGTGTCTAAGTCAATTGGACGTAACACACCGAACCATTTTAAATTTCTTTCTTTACCTATACTAGGAACACTAACATTAATAATATATGCTCCACTAGCAATAGGAATACCTTTTTGATTTTTCAAGTCCCAATCGATTGATGCAGAACCTTCACTATCTTTATTCAGTTGTTTAACTAACGAACCGTTGATGGTGTATATGGAAATAACACACTCATCTGGCAGGTTAGTAATTCTTACTCTAGAATCTAATTGACCTCCATTTTCTACACCTTCATAAGTAGAATAAGCATAGTATGGGTTAGGCACAACATTAATTAAATCCATAACTGAATCTACTTGACTTGCTTCAGTCATAACTGTAGGCGCTATCCCTTCAGTAGAAAAACGATAATTTGGATAATTAACTTTCTTATAAGAAACGGTCATATTTACTGGAGAGCTTTGTGTTCCTCCACTCACTTTATCCACGTAATACATATCACCTAAACTGTTGGCTAGTCTCCAATCATCATTAACCTTAACAGAGTCTGTCGCAGAAATTGAAGTAATTTCATAGGCGTATAATCTATCGTAGTTATTTAAAAATTCTTTTAATGGAGTAGGTGTAGTCGTGATAGAAATATCTTCTGTAAACTCTGTGTCATCTACTTCAACCATTTCTCTATACTCTCTAGAAACATCAATATTAATAGTTACGTCAGATGATAATAAATCATAACCTTCTTTTAATAATGGAACAGATGTCCACATCATCTCTCTAAAGAAACTTAACTTGCTAGTAGTTGACTCTAAATCTAACATAGCTTGTGCACATTCATCGTATTTTGAAGAATGTACATAGATAAAGTGCTTACCACCTAAGTAATAACTTCCATTTGCCCAAGTAGGGATTTGAGTTTGAACTCGAGTTGATGGGTTCCATAACATATCGTCACCGTTATCGGAACTTAACCAAGAGTCCTCAGCAAACATAATATTTAAACGCTCTCCTGTTTCCTTGTTAATTGCATAACCTGGGAACCAACCCATACCTGTTCCTTTACCGTCTGGGTTACCATCTTTATCAACGGACTCATCAGCACGTGGATCAAGCTTAGCAACACCGCCTTTTGCAAAGGCTGGATTGTCTTGTGACTCTAAGACTACACATCTTGACCACTTAGACTTGTCATCAGTAATAACAACTTTAACACTTTGTAGGTTCCTCATTCTATTCCCTAATTGTGATTGGGGGAAACTATAACTTCCGCTGAAGTTTGTGTTAATAGAATAACCAGGACCATCAATGTATGGGGATACTAATCTGTAAGGTCCCCAAGTACCATTAACAACATCTTCGAATACACCGTCAGGATCACCGTCAATATCGTTAAATACAGTATTTGCAGCTAATGAATATGAACCAGCACGTATCCAGTTTCTACCCCAAAGGTAGGTGTTATTGACTGATACTTCTCCGTCTTCCTCATCGACATCTCTAACACCACCTAACCAAGGGTTGTAATCATCACTAAACTCTATAGAAGATGAAATTAAACGGTTGCTCTCATCGTAATTAGCAGAATTAGATAAGTAATCCCAAGCAGGAGGGTTTTCTTGATTGACTTCAATAGAAAAACCAAATTCGCTGAATAACTGCTGATTACCATCACCAATAGTTGCGTCGGAAACGTAACTCTCATTGGTATTCAAATTCACTAATTCCCATTTACTTACATTCTGGTCCAAAACAATGTGTCTTGGGTCAGAAGAAGAAGCATTATAGACTTCTCCATACATCTTGAGTACAAACTCAGACTGAGTAAGGTATCTCGGATCTATCACTTGAATATCAACAGGCCCTAAGTTAGCTTGGTAAACAGGTTCTTCAGATTCATAATTAGCTGAAGTTAGTATTTCGCTTTCTGTTTCTTCAGTAAGAGCAAGTTCAAAACCACCGTTACCAGCACCGTAAATTTTCTTAATCTCTACACCGTCACCAACTTCTGCATTGTAGACTGTTGTAAACGGTTTGTGAGGAATACCTGTATAGACCTTAATGTTTTTACGACCTGCTTTGTATGGTTTTTGCTGACCATCAAGTTTATCTGGATTAGTTGGGTCGTAATCTTTATATTTATTATATCCATAGGCAACAGACATAAAGTAATAAGCTTGATTATTAACCAATTTTTTGTTCTGTAAAGCGAATTGATCCTCAGTTATAGAAACAGAATGTTGGATACCTTGATTGGACGCTGCCACTTCAAGAGATGGTACATTTGCCCCTATAGAAACATCAAAATTGTAATTAATCAAATTCTCAACCGTATCTTCTAAATCACATTGATATACAAGACGAGCTAAATCAGGGTTGTCTAAATCCGTCACACTAACAGAAACAGAAGCTAACTGATACAGTTGATATCCTTGGAATCTAAAATATGGATCCCAATCTTGACCCGGAAGCGAAATAATTAGAGGGTCAAACTCTATGTATTGTTCTAAGAAGTTATTAGAAGTAGGACCATTTGATAAGTTTAATACCAATTCTTGGTCTAACTCAATAATATCTAAATCTGGAGCATCAGGACCGTTTAATACTTGGAAACAGTTATCAAATAAGGCTTGTGCTTTATCATCGGCTAAACGAATTAACTCAACAGATGCCAAGTTATCACCTGCTGTAGCTCTTGCCCAAACTACACCAGTAGTAATTCTATTAACCGCACCAGGCTCTAGCGTAAAAGGTCCTGCAGATTGTACAAAACGTCTATCAGCAGGATCATTACCAGAGTTCTTCTCTGTCCATCCTTCTGGCTCGTCCCAGTCGTCTGAAGTAATTAGTCCGTCTGTGCCCCATCCATAAGGGTCTGTATCACCCGGGAACATAAATTTGGCAAGTGTAGAACCACCACGACCTGTACCACCATAAGTAATATCCAATCCGTCTTTCCATTTACCTAATAAATAGTTATAAACGTGCTGACCATTCTCAGGGTTACCAGTTACAGTAAAGTCATTGTTATAATATACAAAGCGAGACATAATAGCTTGTTCTCCTGGCTCATCAATGATACTATCTCTATCGTTATCAATACCATCATCAAGATCTGCCAATGGGCCTTGGAAGAAATCCACACCAATTGCAGGAGGAGTTGTCCCATAACCAGAAGCTCCTTCATCGTTATCGTCACCGTTGTAGCAATATCCAAAACCACGTGCTACATCACAACCTACATAATCATCATCATACTTTCCTAAATCGGGGTCAACCCACTGACCAAAATAAGCATCGTTTAATTGAATAGTTGCTTTGTTGATAATTTTATAGTTGTAGAATGTCATGTTATTGATTTCATCATTTGTAGCAAAAGCGAAGGCTTGAGCACGAATTTCTAAACCAATAGGATCTGCACTTGTTTCGGAATGTATATTTCCTTTATCATTGAATACCCAATATAAAGTTTGGTCACCATAAATAAGGTCATCTTCATTACAATCTAAGTTACCATCAATATCGTACTTAGGATAATCTCCATCATTAGGGTTGTATTCACCATCATCATTAGCATCATAGTAAGGAGCTAAAAACTGGTAGTCACCATCGATACCATTTCCTGGCCAATTAGTAATGCTAGAAGGAATTGTATAATCAGGATAAGCAGAATTGTCATTGAACCAAGCGATGAATTCATCCACTTCTTGACGAGTAATACTAAAGTGTTTGTCGTAATTATCACAGGTTTCTGCACTGATATCACCATTTTCATCAAGTGGCCCAGTCCAAAAGTCATTTCCTGACTGTCGGTAAGTCATAGCTGCTGCTTTTAGTTGCTCACCAGCATCAATACCAGCAATCCATAAAGCACCAGCAAACATAGAATGTTTGTTACTATTTTTAGGAATTTCATACCTAGCATCACTCAAGTTCCACCACATATCACCACCACCCATAATGGTAGTTCTAACGTTGTTTATATTCAAATCCGTCATAGCTTGTGAAGGTGTACAATCTGCTGCCACCCTAGCCAAGCTTGTCTGAGAATCAGAACTCGAAGTTCCTACATTTTCTTTAGCGAGTAATGTTAAAGAAGATATACTTGCTATAACGACTAATACTATTTTGTTCATGTCTATACTATTTATCTTAGACTAAAAGTTAATTTCTATTCCTAAACGTGCCATTCTTGGCAAGCTGTAATTCGATGGATTGTTAATCTTCATCATATACATATCTCTAAATGACTGTGGGTCATTCTGAGCGTTAATATCTGTCTGAGCTGAAGCATCAGAAAGATAACCATCATCATCAGGGTTTCCAGTTGCACGGTAAACCGATCTAACATTCTTCGTGTTTAAAAGGTTTTGTACCTGTAAGTAAACGTTGAAACCTAATTTCTTTTTATTATCCAATTGACCGACATCAAGAGAGAATCTTTTGTTGATTTTAGTGTTAATTCTAACTGTCCATGGATTACGTGAACCATTTAAACTTCCATCTAAAGTTGAGCGTTGGTTAATCCCAAAAGCACCATCTTGTGTAATATTAGATTGTCTAGAGTAAGGCGTACCCGAACCAGCAATGATGATAAAGTTAGCACCTGCGTCAGCAAATACTTGCTTGTTGAACCAAACTGGCCCATTGTAGTCTTTACCACTATCAAACCTATAGTCCATACTTAAATTGAAAGCATGTCTTTGGTCATAGCTTAAAGGAATTGTTGTTCTCAAGTTTGGTTGTCCCGTATTTACTAAGCTCAAAGCTGAAGATGATGAAGAACCTGTACCATTTGCAAATTGCAAAGTATAGTTAGCAGACATAGATACGTTTCCACTTCTTCTCATTTCATACAAAGCAGAAAAACCTTTAACCGTACTAAAGTCAATGTTCCCGTAAGTCAAGTATGAAACTGGATAAGAGTAATTGGTCTTAACCACTTGAATCATATCTCTTAACTCTCTGTAAAATGCAGATAATGTTAATGATGAATTTAAATTCAGGGTTTGAGCAAATCCTAATTCAAAGTCAACTGTTTTTTCAGATTTCAAGTTAGGGTTATTAACAAATGCATTTACCGTTTCTGCTAAGTATAAGTAACTGATAGGGTTTAACCTATTGCCTGTTGGAGGTCTTTGTGTTAAGACATCGTAGTGAGCAAAAAATTGCGCCTCATCAGAAATAGGAAAAGAGAAGGAAATCCTCGGAGAAAAATCAGTTTGAGGCTCGAAATCTTTAAAGACAGGAATACTATCTTCAGAGTTTACAAGATATGGTGTAATCTGACCAGTTGTTGAAGCTTGAGCCAATGATTTAGGGTCATTAATAGCCTCACCGTTCTCATCAAACCAATCTTGACCATCACGATAACCAACTACCTCAGTAGGATTATCTAAATCATTGACATAAACTACATAGTCATCACCAATACCTACTGGTCTAGTATAATCACCGCTAAGTAAAGCTACGTTTGAACTAGCAGTATAAGTATCATACAAGCAATATTCATCAGCTAAGACAGATTGGTTAGCATCGTAACGATCAACACGCAAACCGATACTAAAAATTAAATCATCAAAAGCAAACTTATCCTGTATATAACCTGCAGTATAGATAGGTTCAAAAGCACCTATATTTCTTGTGAAATCTCCGTTGTCATTTGTTTTAGAAAAGAAATCTTCGATGGATGTGGCAGAATTCAATTCGTCACCTTTATAGTCATAACCATAATAAGATACTAAACCATTTTCGTTAAGCTCATCTGCACTAAACATATCTATAGATAATTGATCAGGGTCATACGAATCTATATCAATATATTCATCGGCAGCTATGTTGTATTTCTCCCTCAAACTAGCATCAAAACGAGATTGAGCATTTGTATTTACTAAACGATTATAATATACTTGGTCATAGGTGCCCAAAGCATTGAATTGTGGGTTGGCTAAGTCTAATTCTAAAATATGAAAATTGGTTAATTGTCTAGCTAAACCCCAAAGTGAATTTGGAGCAACAAACCAGCTTCTATCGGTTCTTTTCTCATATTCAAATCCGAATTGAATAGCGTGGTCCTTTATATCGGCCGAACCATTTGCCCGTACAGAGAATTGTTCAGCTTGTTGTTTTCCATAAGAACCGTACTGATCGCCATAGTTATAGTATAAAGAATATACATTTCTAGGGCCTTGACCATTTAAAAGTCCTAGTTCACCTAAATCATTAGCTGTTCTTATTACTCCTCTATTACCACTACCTCCGAAAGACAAACTTTGAAGTTCGTTTTCTCTAAACATATCGTAGTATTGTTGAGTATAAGCTGCTAAATCAGGATTAGATGAATTACTTCCGTCAAAAGTCATTAAGGTATCAATAAAGCCTCTATGAATAAACCCGTTTACACCACTTGCTGTATCTTCTCCAAAAGTGTAGAATCTATCTTTATAAGTGTTGAACTTTCCAACATGACCATATTTAAATAAGTCTTGACCATGATTGGGATTTCTTCTTTCAAAATCATTTCTAGTATAATCTACAGTAATATTGTAGTAAGCATTTTTGATGTTAGAAGCAGACTCCTCATCACCTTCTTGAGCACCAAATCGTTGCGTAAACCTAGCGTATGTTCTCCAAGTATTTCTTTCTTCTTCAGAATTATTTTGCCAATTCAGTAAAGAATAAGTGTAAACAAAAGGATGATCAACAGAATGACTTACTGCTCCTCCTAAAGTTAGATTTGTTTTGAGTGTTGGTTTGAAGTCTAACTTACCAGACAAATTGAATCCACTTGAGTTAGTATTCATTTTCGCTTGAACATTTTCAAAATCATCGGCTCTTAAAAAAGTAGCGTTACTCAATAAACCAATGGACGAAGATTGTTGATTAGGCACAGCAACAAAAAGATTTTCTTTCAACTCCTTTAGTTTATCGTCTTTTATTTTCCAAACCCCTACTGCTGAAGGGCTAGCATCGTCGATATTTCTAAATTCACCAGCTAAGAAGTAACCCAAGATAGCTCTACCTTTAGAACCGTCTTCCTTAATTTCTTTATAGATTGGTCCTGATAAACCAAAACCAAGAAGACCATAATTATAATCGTCAAACATATGAGAAGAAACAACTTCAGCACCACCATACAATTGGTTAGATGGACCTTTTGACGTTACACTAATTATACCACCTGTAGCATCACCATACATAGCAGATAGACCACTTGACATAACTGTAATTTGTTCAATGGCACTCTGTGGTAAAGCTAAACTTCCTCTTACCTTAACACCATCGACATAATAGTCTGTTGCTTCTGAACGAGAACCCCTAACATTAACAGAAGAACCTTCATCAGATTGGTAAACACCAGCTGCCGTAGCAGCAACAGAAGTAACACTTCTTGTAGGCATAGAACGAATTTCTTCACTTGTTACCGTTTTACCTCCTAAGTTATCAGGGTCTAAAAGTGGCTTTTCATCTTTAATAACTACTTCTTCAATATCAATACCCTCAGATAATTGAACATCTCTAAATGTTATTTTGTTGGAAGAAACCACAATACCTTCTAGAGTCACTTGACCATAACCTACGAAAGATACGATAAGGTCGTAAGTACCAGGATCAAGAGGTTTTATGGTATAATTACCATCAAAATCAGTAGTAACACCTGCAATTTGGTTACCATTTCTTTTGGCAACAACATTGGCAAAGGGCACCGTTTCTCCAGTATTTTTATCAGTAATTTTTCCTTCTAAAGAGCCCGACTGAGCAAAGATAGATGAGCTAGTAAAAATCAAGCCCACTAGAAGCAAGTATAATTTATTGAACATAGTTTTATAAAATTCTATTCATATTCTGCTTAACAAAAGTTTGTAAATATAGAAATTAAATGAAGATTATCTAATAAGTTATCTTAAAAAATTTGTACTCTTACAATACGAATTAAATACCCTTATCGTGAACAAATATTTTACATTATTTATATTGATTTTAGTTGTCTCATCATGCAAAAAAGATGACAATACTATACCTAATGTACCGGTCAGTTTTAGAATACAAGCATCCGAATTAGGCGGTGTTGGTAGCGCCATTTATACTCAAGAAATTTATGGCATAAGAGGTATTATAATTTATCATAAAAACAGTAATGAGTACGTCGCTTATGAGAGAGCATGCTCTTACAGACCTAGCAACGATTGTGAGGTGGTTCAATTAAATAATGAAATAAACCCAAGTTTTTTGACAGATAGCTGCTGCAACTCCAATTTTTTGCTAGACGATGGCACGCCTTTTAGTGGTCCTGCCCTACTTCCATTAAAACAGTACTATACTAATTTTGACGGCACTTATATATATGTGTCCAATTAATTCAGAACGATACGCTTTGTTAATTGCTGCCCTTTAGAATAAACCTTTAATAAATAAGTACCCCTTTCTAAATGTTGTATGTCAAGACGATTTTTGACGTCCCATAATTGCTGACTGAGTACTTTACGACCTTGCATATCGAATAACTCTAATAAGTGAAATGACTGCTCACTATCAACTATAACATCTAAATAATTCGAAGCTGGATTAGGAAAAACTGATAGCTTATTTTGATTATAATCATAAAGAGATGCAAGACTAAAAAACACTTCATTAGAATTGTATTTACAGCCCCACTGATCAAGTAGAAGTAAACTATAAGTACCTTCTTGCTCGGCAATGATATATGACGAGCTTATTCCCAATATCTGTTCCCCCTCATAAAACCACTGGTATTCGAATATGGAAGACTCCATATAACTTATAGTATCCGAATTCAATTCTAACTCAGGAGAAAAATCATCACAGACCACAATAATTTCATCTAGTGAAGGTGTAGAACAACCAAAATCATTAGTCGCTAAGACATAATAAAATCCAGAGTTGTTAGGAATATGAGTGATATTATTAGCATTTGGAATAGGACTATTGATATAATACCATTGATAATTAACATCTAATGAGTCCGAATCTAAAGAAAGAATAACATTTTCTTCATCATAAGAAAAGCTAGGCTGATTTGGAGAGTCATATACATAGATGGTATCAATGACATCAGCAAATGGTGTTGGTTGAATTTCCAAAATAGTATATTCCACAACCAAATCGCCATTAGTTAAGGTTGAAGAAGTGGAGTATCCATCAAAACTAACCGAACCTAAATTATCATCACCAGTAAAGACACCATCTTGATCCCAGACTTGTATAGAATAGCTTTGATTACTTAATGGTATATTGTCTAAACTCCAAGAAACGGGGAAAGAATTATCTACCTGAACACTAGAAGAATAAATCTGATTACCTTCTTCATCAAACAAATAAAAATAGGGGTCTGGATCACCAAAAACGTCCTCAGCATCTTGTCCCCATCCTGAAGCATTACTAACTTGAATAGAAGTTAAAAAATAGAATGGTTCAATCGATGAGTGAGCCGTATAATGTACTTCATACATCCCTGCTTCGGTATATAATTGCGAACTTGGATTTTCTAAATTAGAGGCATTACCATTACCAAAATCCCATGAATAGGCTGCAAGAGCTGGATTATTATTGATAAAATCAACGGTGAGGGGCGCACAGCCTGAAAAATTTGTCATAGCAAAACCACTATTGGCAGAAATATTGGGAAGTATGCTTAAGGGCAAACTGAAACTGATTTCTTCAGTTCCTACCGCCCAAGATAATTCGTGAGTTGCCACAACGGTAACATCAACATTAAATTCACCATATTCCAATGGTACACCGTAAAGATTTACACAGCCGTACTGGCTAATTGTAGGGTTATAATGGCAATTATCCTCAGAATTATTGCATTCCCACGACAAACCTATTGGCAAGGATATAGAAGTGATGTGATAATCTTCAAAAGCAATTAGGTTTTCGCCAAAACCTTCTATTTCAACTAAAGTGTCAAGAGGTAAGACAAAGGTTAAGTCTTGATTATAACTTTGATTGACATAAGCTGTGGCTAATGTATCTGGTGATAAACCATAATTAGCACCTATCGGAACAAAATTTTCATCAGGTACGCATTGAGCAAAAAGCTGTACACTAAAAAAGGTACAAATCAGAGAAAATGTAGTGAATTTTAACATATCATAATATTGTTAGGACTAACAAGATTATGATATATTTTTATAATTCACAAATTTAGTACCTGTAATAGTCTGGTTTGTAAGGACCAGCAACAGGCACACCAATGTAGTCTGCTTGATCATTACTTAGCTCATCTAATTCAACGCCAATCTTAGCCAAGTGCAGACGAGCTACCTTTTCGTCCAGGTGCTTAGGTAAGGTGTAAACTTTCTTTTCATACTTATCGATGTGATTCCACAACTCCATTTGAGCAATCACTTGATTGGTGAAAGAAGCAGACATAACAAAAGATGGATGACCAGTAGCACAACCAAGATTGATTAATCGACCTTCTGCCAACAAAATAATATCGTGATTACCTACAGTGTATTTATCTACTTGAGGCTTAATGGTATCTTTAGTATCTCCCCATTTATCATTTAGCCAAGCAACATCTATCTCATTATCAAAGTGGCCAATATTACAGACGATGGCTTTATCTTTCATAATTTCAAAATGCACACCTCTAACTATATCTTTATTACCTGTTGCAGTAACAATAATATCAGCTTCAGGCACAGCATCCATCATTTTCTTCACTTCAAAACCTTCCATAGCGGCTTGTAGAGCACAAATAGGATCAATTTCTGCTACGATTACTCTCGCTCCTGCTCCTCTCAAAGATTCGGCAGAGCCTTTACCAACATCTCCAAAACCAGCCACAACTGCCACCTTTCCTGCTATCATAACATCAGTAGCCCTACGGATTCCATCTACCAGGGACTCTCTACAACCGTATTTATTATCAAACTTAGACTTTGTTACTGAATCGTTAATATTAATAGCCGGGGTATATAAAGTACCGTTTCTTTCTCTATCAAATAACCTCAATACTCCTGTTGTTGTTTCTTCCGAAAGACCATTGATGCCTTCAGCTAATTCAGGGTATTTATCAAACACCATATTGGTGAGGTCACCACCATCATCAAGAATCATATTTAGGGGCTTACCTTCTTTAAAAGCAAATAATGTTTGCTCTATACACCAGTCAAATTCTTCTTCGTTCATGCCTTTCCAAGCATAAACTGGAATGTTGGCAGCAGCAATAGCTGATGCAGCATGGTCTTGAGTGGAAAAAATATTACAAGAAGACCAACTCACTTCTGCGCCGAGCTCAATGAGTGTTTCTATTAGTACAGCCGTTTGTATAGTCATATGCAAACAACCTGCGATACGTGCACCATTAAGGGGTTTTTCTTGACCGAATTCTTCTCTTAAAGACATTAGGCCTGGCATCTCTGCTTCTGCCAATTTAATTTCTTTTCTACCCCATTCTGCTAGTGAAATGTCTTTCACTTTATAGGTTAATTTTTCCACTTTAGATTCCATTTATTAAATTTTAGGGTACAAAAATACAAAATTAACTCCTCATTTTGACTTATATTGCTGGTTCAATGATAGATTTTTCACTTAATAAAAAAACGACTCAATTTCAGCTCGTCATAGAATCCATTGAGACTTTATGCTTAAGGCATCTTTCAAGGTCTGAATACCTTCAAAAAACAAAGCGTGAGAAAGAAATTGAAGCCAAAGAAAATTTAATACAACACCTCTACCCCAAAAGCCATTTATCTTATAATAGCTATGGAGCTCCAAACTTATCGAATGGCAAAGCCGTTTCTTTATCTCACTCTAAAGAATTACTGGCATTCATTAGTGCAAATAAACTTGCCGCCATAGACCTTGAGCCTATTAGCCGTAAAGCCTATAGCATCAGACATAAATTCCTTAGTCAAGAGGAGCTAAATCTAGCTAAAGACGATGAAATGGCAACCTTAATGTGGTGTGCTAAAGAGTGCTTATATAAAATATTCCAAAAGGGAAAGCTGATTTTTAATGAAGATTTAAAGATTCATAAAATAACAATAAATCAACTGGAATGCTCCTTATTAGACAAACAATACATTTTAAATTACGAAAAATTTAAAGAACATTGGCTAGTGTATTATTTTGATTAGTTACATTTGCATTAATGAATATTTACAATTTCATAACATTAAATAAACAAAAAGGGAAGAAACTTTTTGCCGTTTTAATAGACCCCGACAAACAAAGTACAAATGAGTTAGTACAAGTTGTGGAAAAAGCTGTTGCCGCCAAAGTGGACTTAATTTTTGTAGGTGGTAGCTTATTGACAAATGGTAATTTTGCAACTTGCATTTCTACTATTAAGTCCAATTGTTCTATTCCAGTAGTTATTTTTCCAGGAAATTCTATGCAAGTCAATAAAGATGCTGACGGCATTTTATTCTTATCACTTATTTCAGGAAGAAATCCTGATATGCTTATTGGCAATCAAGTCATTTCTGCGCCTTTGCTCAAACACTCTAACTTAGAAATATTACCTACCGGCTATATACTTATAGACAGTGGTAAGCCAACCACCGTTTCGTATATGAGTAATACCACCCCTATCCCTCACGATAAAAACGATGTAGCTATGTGTACTGCTATGGCAGGAGAAATGCTAGGTCTCAAACTTATTTTTATGGACGGTGGTAGTGGTGCTACCAATCCTATTTCAGAATCCATGATAAATATGGTTAGCCAAGCCATTGATGCTCCCCTAATCATTGGTGGCGGTATTTGTAGTGTAGAAAAAGCCATAGCCAATTGTAAGGCTGGTGCTGACATTGTAGTAGTAGGAAATAGTATAGAAAAAAACCCTAATTTATTGGAAGAAATTGCCCAATCTATCCAACATTACAACACCATGAAAAACAATGAAATGCTCAGCAGAAATTAGCATGTACCACCTTGATGTCAATTACATCGAACCCATTACATTTTTTATTAAACGCCTCAAAAGACACCCTTTCATTTCTTTAGAAACTAACGGTATGAGCACACAAGTATTTGGCAATTACGACAACGTCATTACAGCCATATAAAAAGAAATGAAAAATAGTTTTTTACATCAGCAAAAGGTAGTGTTTAACATGAAAGTTGTCAACCCTCATTTTCAAGAAAAACCCAGCATATAAATATGAAAAAAGTAGTAGTTATAGGACCTGAGTGTACTGGCAAAAGCATACTTACCAAAGCCTTGGCTCAACACTTTAATTGTCCTTATCGTCAAGAGTACGCACGAGAGTATATCGCTCAACTATCCACCCCATATACTCCAAAAGACATACTACAAATTGCTAAAAAACAAATTGAGATAGAAGATGCTATACCCCAAAATAGCCACTATCTTTTCTTGGATACCGACCTAATCGTATGCAAGGTATGGAGTGAATTTAAATACGATAACTGCCACCCTTGGATTTTAGAACAAATACAAGAAAGACATTACGACTACTATTTGTTGTGTGACATTGACCTCCCTTGGACTAACGATGGCATGCGAGAACACCCCAATCATAGACAAGAGCTATTGGCTATCTATGAAAAGGAATTGAAAGTCCTCAACAAGCCATACGCCATGGTATCTGGGAAAAACAGAACTCAAATGGCTATTGATATAGTTAAACGATATGCTTAGTATAAACCACTAAGCATTAAGCCCCTTCACCTTAATTAATGCAGAAGTTTCTTAGCAGTACAAAAGTGGATATTTATAAAGAAAAAATTATCTTTGCTCCGTCTTTACGGGGTGCCTTCGAAGGCTGAGATTATACCCATCGAACCTGCCAAGGTAATTCTTGGAAGGGAAGGGAGTTTTACATAATTATCCACCAGCAACTCCGTGCCAGTGGTAGTGTTTAACGAAATTTATCAAAACAATGACAATCAAATCGTTTTTAAGCTGGGGCTTTTTAGCCATTAGCTTGGGGTTAAATGCCCAACAGAAAGATACACTAATTGTGTATCCGGACTTGCAAGAAGTCCACATCAATGCACTTAGAGCCACACCACAAACACCCATGTCCTACAGTAACATCGGTGCCCAACAGTTGGACGAGCAAAACCTAGGTCAAGATATTCCTTATATGTTGTCGCTAACCCCATCGGTAGTGACAACTTCCGATGCTGGAGCAGGTATCGGCTACACGAGTTTTAGGGTTCGTGGTAGCGACCCTACACGTATCAATGTTACCATTGATGGTATTCCTCTCAATGACCCTGAGTCGCAAGGGGTATGGTGGGTCAATATGCCTGACTTTACCTCATCGGTAGAAGATATACAAATACAACGGGGCGTAGGAACTTCTACTAATGGTGCTGGAGCATTTGGGGCTAGTATCAATTTAAAAACCCAATCGCTAAGAGCTAAACCCTATGCCACGACTAGCAATACCATAGGCTCATACAGTACTCTCAAAAATAATGTGGAATTTGGCACAGGACTACTTGGTGACAAATTTACTCTAGATGGTAGGTTGTCAAGAATCAGCTCTGACGGCTACATCGACCGAGCCACTTCTGACTTAAAATCTCTGTACCTATCCGGAGCTTACTACGGTACTGATGAGGTGCTAAAATTGAGCGTAATTTCTGGTAAAGAAAAAACCTATCAGGCTTGGAATGGTGTGCCTCTATCCTATTTAGATGATGATAGCTTGAGAACCTATAACTCTTACACCTATGAAAATGAAACCGATAACTATTGGCAAGATCACTATATGTTACATTACAACAAACAATTAGCAAATAGTGGAACGTTCAATTTAGGCTTACACTTCACTCACGGCGAGGGTTATTACGAACAATATAAGAATGGGCAAGACTTTGCCGATTATAGTTTAAATAATGTAATTGTTGGGAACGATACCCTTACTGAAACCGACCTCATTAGAAGAAAATGGCTAGACAATGATTTTTATGGAGCTGTATTTTCTTACAACAATAGAATAGACAAATTAGACTATACCTTAGGTGGTGGTTGGAATACTTACGAAGGTAGGCATTATGGAGTAGTGCGTTGGGCAGAATACGCTAGCAACAGCCAAATTGACCACATCTATTACGATAACGATGGTATAAAAACAGACTTCAACCTTTATGCTAAAGGTCATTACCAATACAGCGATGATGTGACCGTTTATGCCGATTTGCAACACCGACAAATTGACTACTCTTTTTTAGGTAAAGACGAAAATGGAGTAGAACGCAACGATACGGTCAATTTTGAGTTTTTTAACCCCAAGTTTGGAGCCTACTATCAAATTGATAACAAAAGCTCTGCCTTCGCCTCCTTTGCCATTGCCAATAGAGAACCAAATCGCTCGGATTTTGTCGAGTCATCGCCTAACTCCAGACCACTTCACGAAACCTTGTACGATACCGAAGTGGGCTATAAAATGGAAGGCTCTAATTTTGCCTTCTCGGCAACCGCTTATTACATGATTTATGAAAATCAATTGATATTAACGGGTAAAATTAATGACGTTGGAGCATATACTAGAGAAAATGTAGATTATAGCGAAAGAAAAGGTATAGAATTAGAAGCTAGAGTAAAAATCAACCCAAAATGGTCTTGGTCTGCTAATGCTACTTTTAGCGAAAACACCATCGCTCACTATACCGAATACGTAGACAATTGGGACACTTGGGGGCAAGAAAGTAAAAGCTACTCCAACACAAGCATAGCTTTTTCACCAGATATGATATGGGCTAGTCAGCTGGACTACCAATTAAAAGATAATATAGAGGTGCAATTCATCTCTAAATATGTGGACGAGCAATTTATAGACAACACTTCTAGTGATGAACGTAAGTTAGACGCCTATTTGGTTCATCACGCTAGACTAATATGGGACATAGAAAGTGAACTGTTTAAGTCGGCAAGACTTAGCCTTCAGGTCAATAACCTGTTAGATGAAAAATACGTGAATAATGCTTGGGTTTATCGTTTTAAATCCGATGGCTACGACCCTCGACCTGACGACCCTTACGTTACAGCTAATAGTGAGGGTGGTTATGATATGGCAGGGTATTTCCCTCAAGCTAAACGCAACTTCCTAATAGGACTGTCCTTAAGCTTCTAAAACTAAAAGGACTTAAAATACACGCCCTTTGATATTGCTCAAAGGGCGTTTTTAGTGGCGGGAAATATACTTTGAGTAAGACATTTTATCAGCCTAGCATCGGCAACACTCCAAATAAGCATATTTCTAAGTTCCAAAAATTTAAATCTAACTCAAAATAGCTTTTGCAGTGTCTTCATCTTGTTCCAACTGTATTTTTAAAGCATCAAGATTATCAAAACTAATTTCTTCTCTTATGCGTTTTATGAAGCGAACCTCAATTTGTTCATCATAAATATCCGAATCAAAATCAAAAATATGCACTTCTAAACTGTGTTTTTTCGAAATAAGACTTGGATTATTTCCAATGTTCATCATCCCCTTAAAAGTTTGTCGTTTGACCTCAACATGGACAGCATAAACACCATCTTTAGGAATAAGCTTACTTCCATCCAAAACCTTAAGATTGGCCGTAGGAAAACCAAGTGTTCTACCAATCTGTTGCCCTTCAATGACTTGCCCCTCTAAAGGATAATTATAACCCAAATAATCTACGGCTTTGGACACATCTCCCGACAACAGAGAGTTGCGTATTTTAGTAGAACTAATGCTCACATCGTCTATCAATTGGGCTGAAATTTCTTCCACCTCAAAACCGTATAATGGAGCATATTCCTTGAGGTGCTCAAAAGATCCTTCTCGATTTCTACCAAAATGGTGATTGTAACCGATAACAAGTTTGTGGGTGTTTAATTCATTGACTATGATATCTCTAACAAATTGCATAGAGGTAGTACGAGAAAATTCCATAGTAAAAGGATGAATTATCAAATGTTCTATGCCAGCCTGTTCTAACAATTTTATTTTTTCGTCTAAGGTATTAATCAATTGCAAATTATGGTCGTCTGGAAACAATACCATTCTCGGGTGAGGCGAAAAAGTCAATAAAACAGTTTCACCATTTTGATTTTTGGCGATTTCTTTAAGCCTGTCGATAATAATTTTATGACCAAAATGAACTCCGTCAAAAGTTCCTGTAGTTAAGATAGGGCGACTGACATTTTGAAAGTCAGAAATGGAATGATATACCTTCAAATTTTACGTACTGTTTTGAATGTTAAAACCTTGTTCAAAAGTACTAATTAATTTATTGAACAAATCCTTGCGACAAACTAATTATTTCACTTAAATTTGCCGAGATTTTATGCGCACAAAAATACATTTTTTTTAACACAATTAAGAATAACAAGATGTCACAAAACAAAGGTAAAATATCACAAATCATCGGGCCTGTAGTCGATGTTACTTTTGAAAACAACGAAGCAGTTTTACCTGATATATACGACTCATTAGAGATTGTCAAAGAAAACGGAACTAAACTTGTTTTGGAGTGCCAACAACACATTGGAGAAGATACAGTTCGTGCCATTTCTATGGACTCAACTGATGGTCTTAAAAGAGGCGTTGAAGTGTTAGCTACTGGCGCACCCATCAAAATGCCTGCTGGAGAGCACATCAAAGGTCGTGTATTCAACGTTATTGGCGATGCTATTGATGGCATGGACAATCTTGACAGAGAAAATGGTCTTCCTATTCACCGTGAAGCACCAAAATTTGAAGATCTTTCTACTTCCACAGAAGTACTGTACACGGGTATCAAAGTAATTGACTTAATAGAGCCTTACGCTAAAGGTGGTAAAATTGGTTTATTTGGTGGTGCTGGTGTAGGTAAAACCGTACTTATCCAAGAGTTGATTAATAACATTGCCAAAGGACACGGTGGTTTATCCGTATTTGCTGGTGTAGGTGAAAGAACTCGTGAAGGAAACGATTTATTAAGAGAGATGCTAGAGTCTGGTATTATTGATTATGGTGAAGACTTTATGCACTCTATGGAAGAAGGCGGCTGGGATTTATCCAAAGTTGATGACTCTAAAATGGGTAATTCTAAAGCTTCTTTCGTATTCGGACAGATGAATGAACCTCCAGGGGCACGTGCTCGAGTAGCACTTTCTGGACTGACATTAGCTGAGTATTTCCGTGATGGCGATGGTCAAGGTAAAGGACGTGACGTCTTATTTTTCGTAGATAACATCTTCAGATTTACTCAAGCAGGTTCAGAGGTATCGGCACTATTAGGTCGTATGCCATCGGCGGTAGGTTATCAGCCCACTCTCGCCACAGAAATGGGAACGATGCAAGAGCGTATCACCTCAACAAAAAATGGTTCTATTACTTCTGTACAAGCAGTATATGTTCCTGCAGATGATTTAACTGACCCTGCTCCTGCTACTACTTTTGCCCACCTAGATGCAACTACAGTACTTTCTAGAAAGATTGCCGAGTTAGGTATCTATCCTGCGGTAGATCCACTAGATTCCACTTCTAGAATTTTATCTCCAGATGTTGTTGGTGACGAGCATTACGATTGTGCACAAAGGGTAAAAATGCTATTACAACGTTACAAAGAGTTACAAGATATTATTGCTATTCTTGGTATGGAAGAACTTTCTGATGAAGATAAGTTAGCAGTATCAAGAGCAAGACGTGTACAGCGTTTCTTATCTCAGCCATTCCATGTAGCCGAGCAGTTTACTGGACTTAAAGGAGTACTAGTAGATATCCAAGATACCATCAAAGGATTTAATATGATTATGGATGGCGAGATGGATCAGTACCCTGAAGCTGCCTTTAACTTAGTAGGAACTATTGAGGAAGCTAAAGAGAAAGGAGAAAAAATGTTAGCTGAAGCGAAATAAAAATTATGCTACTAGAATTA
>Ga0115013_10000343_pt1 | contig 28412 bp, 12 predicted proteins | sample SouAtlMetagenome_2_FD_88686 | JGI IMG/M metagenome (GOLD analysis project Ga0115013, IMG submission 88686) | Marine eukaryotic phytoplankton communities from Atlantic Ocean - South Atlantic ANT15 Metagenome | ecosystem: Environmental > Aquatic > Marine > Oceanic | place: South Atlantic Ocean...
CCAAATAAATAAGAAACCATATCAATAACGGGTTTGGCCTTTGTCATCACAACTCCAGTGTCTGCGATTTTCTTAAACAAACCTTTACTACCTTCCAAAGCTGCGTTAACATAGTCTGGTTTTCGCCAGGCGTTAGGAAATACAAATCCCGGGACTTGTTTTATGATAATTGTTTTCAGTTGTCTAATGGTCATAGCATTAAGCTGAGCTTGGGTAGAGGCTTCGGCGAAGAAACTTGGATTAGAATAAACCGCAACGAATCCCGCAAATGTAGCGAAAACTGCGACATTTAGAAATTTCGAAAGCACTCGACTTGCCCCGTAACTTGCAAAACTGTAATATGGACCATTTATGACGCGATTTGCCAAGTTCCGCGACTGCGCCAGCGCGGTTCCCAATGGACTATTACTTGCCAACATGGCAGCGGTGCACACTGTGTTTCCACCTATTTTGCAAAGAAAAGCTCCCCATGGATTATTGTAATCGAAAATCATTTCAAAGGGGTGAAGTACCGTCTCAACAACCCTCATAGCGGCTTCTTTTAGTTGCCTTTTTTTACCACCAAATTGAGCCACCAACGATTGAGAAATGACCGATTGTTCATTTCTCAAGGATCTCTTAAAGGTGTCAATCAATCTTTGGTTACATCTCTCAACTCTCATCTCGCAAAAAGCCCCCAAGGGTGCTGGAAAATTAAAATTGGATGTGGGGTCTTGAAGTGATTCCCAACCTTTATATGTATGTAACTCAAGTTCTTTATACAATTTATCATACGCTTGTCTTATTGTATGATTTAAAGGAAAACCTTGCATGAAATCCTTCTCCGACATTAATTTATCAGACATATCTTGATACTTTCTTCTAGTTAGAGGTATCCCAACCCTAACTCTCGATAACTCGGTGCTATTCATAAAGTCTTGCACAGCGTGGTCATTATCAAATTTCTTAGCTGCCCGTATTAAATAATCTAACGGGTTTGGAAACGTCGAGAAAATGGCAACTTCGCCATTTTTGTAAAAGCTGCGTTTGGTATTTCCGTGACACGTATCTCGCCAAACACCGTCGCATAGATCCACTGCGTCAGTTGGCCGGTCAAAAACAGCTGCTTGGTAATTGTGGATATTGTTGTCCTCGTCCCTTACGCTTTTTTGATGTAATTGTAGTCTATCTACCACGTTTGTTTGGTTTTGCATGTTTGCGACATGTGGATTAATTGTTTTTAATTCGGAGAAAAGCCTAGTTTTTATTACACTAAACCATCTATCTACCGACGCGTCCGCATATTTGAAAAATGAAGGATTTTTCAAGAGCATGTATTTAAGCGAGGCTTTGCCACCCGGCATTGACGGTGTGAAATAGCTAAAAGCTTCTTTAATTAATTTTTGCACCTCTGGATCATGTGTTCTTTGTAGTAAATTGTTTGCTTCTTCTTCACTGATTTTCTTCTTGGTTTGAATGTATCTTCTAATAATTATACGAGCTTCTTTTTCATCGTGCAAGATTGCCAAATAATACAGTATCACGAGGGCTATTTTATATTTATGATTCGATATGAAATAGGCTATTGATGCACGCAACTTTTCTACCTTTTTACCATAGGATTTCGAAAATTTTTTGTAAAGATAAGACGCGGGAAAAATAACGAACGCGTCAACGGATACAGCTGCTAATTTGAGGGCCACAAAAAGAAGTTTAATACCGATCAATAAAAGAGAAAGCACAGCTCCAAAGCCTGAAACAGACCACACATCCTTCTTTTGTAAATCTATGATTTCGCTTGCCAATTTAGGAATGTCTTTTGTGATTTGGGAGAACTTGATTGAAATTTTATTGATGATGCTTTCAACGTCTAAAAATGTGTCTTCGGCGGCGGATCCGGATTCGACAGTTTCTTTTGCAAGCAGTAGCCAGTTTCCAATTTTATCAATAACTATATCTCCATCATTACCAAAGGAATCGTTTTTTTTAAATGTTGCGTTTGGCATACAGTGCACGCGCCTCTGAACATACGGTGAATCTTTTCGTATGAGCCACAACACTGCGCTCGGTGGAATTTTTTCTTTATCGCATAAATTTTGATCTCTGAGGTCTTGTATTTGTTCAGATGAATAATTAAAAATTTGACTCACATAATTTTGATTGCAATTTCGAGATATCCACTTTAAGAATCGCAAATAGTGGTCGCTAATCTCGTTAAAATCTTTTTGTACGTGACTAATCCTTCTCTGAATCGATTCGACATCTTCTTTGCTTGTGACAGAATATAATTTTTTGGAAATTTTATCTGTATGTTTAGTCAAGTCATCAAATTCAAATTTTAAGATTTTATTTTGCAAAGCTACAAACGTCCTGTGCTTGTTTTTATCCGCATTTTGAACTGCACACACAAACCCCATGGAACCACCCTCAGAAAATGAAGCGACGTGCTCTATGATATCGGATGTTTTCTCGCACTGTAGAGCTAAATATTTGGCCTTTTCTTGTAATTTTTTCAAGTCTGACTCGGTAATCATGGTCTTAATAAAAAAAATAAAAAAAATCGTTGCTATTCGTAGTCATAAATTAAGGAGTATTTGCTTTCCACCCCATACCTGAATGGGCATTGGTGGTAACAACAATGATGCGTGATGAATCGCCAGGCCATCAACTAAATGATGGACTATCGCCCCACGTCGTTGTAGAGTAACCAAATTCATCCATTCCATGATTCTTGCGCGAATTTTTAGCGCGGACAGCGTCGGGGGTAAACTTGCTTCTATTATCAGATAGAGCACTCAAAGAGTTCCCGCCCTCTTGTGTAACTTGCTCATGTAAAAATTTTGTTTCTCTTTTCAAATTATCGACCAACGTAGCCAATTCCCCGTGCCAATCAGATTCATCGAATTCGACTTCCGAAACGGATTCAGAAATGGATTGTTTTGAATCTTGGACGTTAGATGTCATTTGTGATTCAATGTCAGAAACTGAATTTGTCGCGCTATAGGTTGTCCTTTCTTCAATTTCAGAGACTGGCTTCCAACTATCCAATATTTCTGCAGTTGTTGACTTGGTTCCGTAAACGTTTTGAGCTTCGTATTGTTTTTCAAGATTATATGCTGAAGAGACGTCGGAAAGAAGTTCCCTTTCTTTTCCCATGACCCAAAATTTACACTGTAATACAGAACCCCCCAGCGGCATTTTGGACGCGCTAATAACATCAGAGATGGTGTTAATGGCGTGTGAGTTGAACGACAAGAGATGGGCGCCGGGGATGATACCAAATTTTGAAGCCGGGGAATTTCTGTGCACATAGGTGACAATTACCATGTCATTCTGTCTTTCCAAGTCGTTATATTTCATGTAGAGCGCGAGTATAGCCGGGGACGTCCCAAGAAAATTAGCTCTCAGCGGAGATAAAGTCATTCCTAAGACATTGACGGATTCCATGGACTCGAATGGAAAATGGACAAATTTGAGGGCGCCGGTGTATGGATTTGTTGACTTTTTCATTTTTACTATTTTAGTTTCGGGGTCAACCTTGACATTGCTACCTGCAGAAATAACCCGAGGAGGTGGCATCTCAAATTTAACAACATGAAATTCAGAAAGCTCATCGATGGGGGCGCGATGCAACAGTTCAGAAAATTGAACCGGTTGAGTTGACCACGAGACGTTGACCTGACCGTGCTCTTTGTGAAGATCGTAAGTTTTCCCAGCATACGTTATCGACGTAATTACATCTCCTTTCTTAAGTCCCATTTTTTCTGCTTCGCTATGCTTTAATACATTAGTAACCATTATACCGCCATTAATTTTTTTGTTGGATAATTTAATCATTTCTGGAGACAATGGAGAATAACACAGGCCGAAAACCGGATTTCTAATCACGCCAACTTTATTCTCATTCATGCGCATTTTGGTGTGCAATTGCTTAAAGTATTCGATGGGAACGCCAAACGCAATATTCGCCACGTCGCCGCCCCCGATTTTGCTATCTACGATGCCGATCACTTTCCCGTCGCTGGCCCTAATCAAAGGTCCGCCGGAATTTCCGGGATTTATGGCTGCTGTAGTAGAAATGCGACCAGTTTGGATGTTAGCGTCCCACCCGCTGACGATTCCTTGTGAAAATTTGATATCTGACCCAAGCGGGAAGCCCGCAGTGTATAATTCTTCCCCCACGCTCAAGGTGTTGCTGTTTCCTAGCTCAAGCATTTTAGAGGTATCATCCCCCCCGTTAATTTTTTCGGGCATGTTAAATGAAATAAGAGCTATATCGTTGTCGGGGTTGACGGCGACGATGAGTGCCGGTATTGGAGAATTGTGTTTTGCTAATTGAACCTCGACATTTGTAGCATTTGCTACCACATGATAACACGTTAATGCGAGCTGAGACAATTTGTTTCCGTTTGGGTTTGACGGGATGATAAAAGCAGTTCCGACGCCAGAGCTATGCTCCCCAGAAATATTTTGCTGAATATTTTGTTCTTGTCTATTTACTTTGACTTTCATAACCGAATTGAGAACTCGGGAAAGATTTTCATTTTTTATACCAGCTCCTCCTACCAAGAGGGACATAATGTATTTACTATATAAACATATTTAAAATTTGTAAAACTGAGAATGTTGTTGGTTGATACTCAAAATCATTTTTTGAAATTAGATTAGCAAAGTTAACGACCGGTTACCACCCATTGCAAATTGAGCAAAAAATTTTCTTTTATAAATATAAGAGGATTTACATACAAAAAAAAAATGCCTAAGCTACCCAAAAACTATGGCGCAAAAAATTATGATCCCCTCATTTCAGCTCTTGAGGAAGACGATTGGTTTGCGCCGATAGCGCAAAAAGAAAAACTCGCTGGTGGAAGATCAAGGAGACTTAAGAAGATGAATCTTTCGCCCGAGAAACTAGCCGAGTCCGACGCGGATGGCAATCCCTACAATACTGCCATCGCACAGGTAAAAAAGAGAGCACTTGCTCGTGCAAAAACGCTAGAGAGACTGGAGGCGAATAAGGAGAAGGCTGTAAAGATGGCGGCTTCGAAAGACACGTCGGATAATAGAACAATCGCGTTGCTCGACGTACAGGCGAAAAAATGGCAAAAGGCAGAGAACCTCAAAAACGAGATTGCTCAGAAAAGAAGAGATCACGAAGAAAAACGCATGGCGGACGAAGCGGAATTTTCAAAGCAATTGCGGACTCTGGAGAAGGTGAATGCGACGGTTTCGGGCGGCGGCAAACCGACCGATGAGGAAATCATCAAACAAATGCTCCAAAATGATTCTTTCACGGATATTGAAATGGATGAATTTGAGGGCGGGAAGAGAAGAAGAAAGAGAGGTTCTAAGAGAAGCAAGAGCGCCAGAAAGAGCAAGGGCAAGAGACGCACCAAGCGCCGCAGCAAGCGCAGCAGCAAGAGCCGCAGAAAGACCAGATCAAGAAGCAGAAGCAGAAGCAGCAGCGGCTCTAAGAGCGGCTACGGCAGGCGCCGCAATTACAAGACCAAAGCCGGCAACAACTTTTACGTCTCGCGCAGAGCTGATGGCAGAATTACCGGCGTCGTCTCAAGAGGTAAATCTCAGAGGGCGGACATGCGCGTTAAGGCGAAGAACAAGGTCAAGTCCGGTTACGGAAGCATGGGCGACCTCTAAATATTTGTATCGCGTTTATGACGAGACGTAATTTTTTTTTTTTCATATTAAAGATGAGTTTTACTAAATTATCAGACAAAGATTTTCAATCTAGGTCTAGATTTATAGACACAGAAAAAAAGTTTGATGCCAAATTACACCAACAGACGTACGTGGCGTTAAATGTCGCAAATGCGAACCGTCAACCAAAATCATCCACTCCATGCTTTAGAATCGTCGGATTATATGAAAGTGTAGAGTTGGCGACGGAAGCGCTAGCCCAAAGCCGCGACGAAGGCTGCGACGGCGTAATATCTGAAACGCATGCGCCGATTCTGCTATCGAAGAGTGCTGACGACACAAGCGCGCCAGAAAAGTCACAAGCGGTGATACAGCGTAGAAAAGCTAAATTCGAATCGCAGCGACTACATGTGCAAGACCGCGTCGATACGACTCGCAGCATGTCCGCGCCAAACATCGGTCATAAAGTTGACAAGGGGACGCGCGAAGCCGAAGAGTACGACCCAGTCGTTTACCTGGCAGATAAGCCAAACTTTACCAGAGCCGGCGTGCCGGAAACTAAGCACGATTCCGAAATAAATTTGATGGATTACGACAACCTAAAAAATTCCCAAAAAAATATTCAAAAGCGCGCGATTAAAAACTTAAACACGAAGCCAGCGGTAATTTCTTTAATTGGCGAATCCGAAGAAGAGCCAGTTTTGTTTGTTTACGCGATGTTTGATTCTGTAGAAGACGCCAAGATCTATACTGTAAATACGTTATCTTCTATCTCAGAATTTGACCTGTCGATTGTCGCCACTAATGAATGGCACTCTACGACAGATTTTGAAACAGTCAGAAATGATTTGGAATCGGTGGAATATTTGGATCAAGGTCTTGCAGCTCTTATGAATGTAGCTAAAAGTTCTCGCGCAAAGACAGGAGAATTAAAAAAGTATATCAAAGAAGAAGAAATTATACAACCGGTGCCAGATCTAGAGAGACCAGCGGCGGAACAAAAATCCGAAGCCGTGCAACAGCTTCTAACCAGTTTATGAGATTGTATATGACGCAATCATTATTGCCGACAAGTATTTGAATTGCGAAAAAAGTTGTGGTATATATTTTTCGTCAAGATAAATTAAGACGGTATACAAAATCATAATCAGAGAACTAAGATTTAATAGCGTGTTGTCGTGCGAAATAACAATCATCGTCGTCAGAACAGAAAGGCTTGTCAGTATGGCGTTTTTTTTACCATACTTAACTGGCACCGTGACGATCCCCGAGTTCTTGTCGTCCTCGTAATCTTGCACGTCCATCAAAATTTCTTTAAAAAAAAATATAAAAAATATCATCGCGCTCATCTTGATTAACAACGCTTGATTGGCAGTATTTATGACGTGAATCGCATCGTTATTCGAAATTAAGACTTCAGTTACAGATAGTGCTCCAACAATTGGGGAAGATGCTATGATCCCGGCGACGGATATATTTTTTATCCATGTGATCGGTTTCAAAACGTTGGTATATATAATAGTCGCAAACAATCCCAAGTATAATGCCATTTTTAACACGGTAGATTCGAGAGTATTGATGACACATATTTCAGCAATGTACACGTACGTCAAAAAAATTACCACTTCGTGCTTGTAAATGTTTCCCGCTACGACTTGGTTGCTTTGTCTGTTTGCATCCGTGCCCCTGTGGGCGTCCACCAAATCATTCAAAATCATGGACGTAGCGCATGTTGTCGCAACGAGAGCTGCGGTCGTCGCCAATTCAGGCGTAAATTTAATCTCATCAACCGCAACTATTGCTCCACTAGCAGTCAGCATTGCGGATTGTGGAATCACTATTGGTCTTGACATTTTAAACAGCGCCCTCGGCACCCTCTTAAGCGCTATAGCCGTCCAAGAGACCACGAGTTGCAGTAAAATAATCTTCATTTTTGTTGACAACAGTTGAAATTTGATTATTTTTTATGTTTTCATCAATCAAGGAGTATGATTGCGCGCGCAGATTATGTCGCACTCGTGGCCGGGTTTCTAACTTCTTTGTCTTTGGCGTTTCAACTCAACACATCGAGCCGATTATACCGTGCCAGAAAGCCACAGATAGGTTTGAATAATTACTTCATCATACTAACGTTGATTGGTAATATCATGTGGTTATATTGGGGAGTTGATTTATTTATAACCACAGATGGAGATCGTGGGGTATTCAGCATATTATGGGCATCGGTGGCTGCTTGTCTCTTGCTTGCCATCGTCGTGCTCAAAAACCTGCCACTCGATAAATCAAAGTATAATTACAATTTGTTACTAGTGTAATAATTTAATTTTGTGGATAGGAAGCAAAAAATCAAAAATTTTCATGATTAATGAATTCGAAACGTGCTCGTTAGAATGTAAACTGAGATAAGTTTTTTTTTGGAGTTCAATCTCTATTTCATATGTAAAATCTTGATTTTCTTCGTTTCCAAACCTTTCTAAACACGCGCACGAATCCATGACATTCTGAAAATCGTCTGACGTAAAAGTTTTGGAAAAATCAAACGACCAGCCAGACGACGTAAAAAATTGCTTCGTATATTTGAATCTAATCAGCTTTGGCGTCTCATTTTCCGAGTAATTGGTAGGGTTTTCTGTGCTCAAAGAAAGCCTGAGCCCAGAGGGAAATGCATTATTCTTGTCGAAGGTTAAATTGTTTTCAATTTTATTTGTAATACTCTTAATTTTTTTTTTTTGCACGGCGATAGTTTTTAACTCTTGGTTTTCTGTGTACATGCTGACTCTAGTAGAATTACCGAAAAAGAAATCTTTCCGGATCGCCCAATCGCTCACGCTAGACCATTCTTTGAAGCTCTCGCACATCGATAAACATTTTTTAAAAAAATTAACCGTTACGCCGGCTTTGAATCTTCCGTTTTCAACCGTGCCAAAGCGAGCTTCCAGTTCCCCGTGTTCATGGTGTCTCAATTGCTCAACTAGATTAATTAGCTTCATTTTCCCATCATCCCAATCTTCTAAATTAGCCATTACAATTTAAATTTAAATTATTGTGCTGTTCATAATTTCAAATGGCAAATCAATATTGTACTGCAATTAAAATTACGGAAAAAGACGTCACCGAAATCAAGTTAAAGATAGGATCGGCGTCTAAAAATAGCAAAACAAAGTACTTTGTGACACAAAAAAATGAAAAATATACTCCTATCCGACAAATTGTATTCCAAGACCTTCGCCGGGCAGTCAAGGATAATCTTATCTTGTGCGAAACGGTGCAAAGATCTGGTACCCCGAAAGTTGTGACTCTGCGAAACAAGCCAAAAGACTTTCCGTACATCGCGACAGTATTTTTACCCTGTGTCATAGTAAAATTTGGAGCTGGTATGTTAGTTCCTTTTTTCCTAAACATGACAACAAAAAAAAGCACTTCGCATACGCGCGACAGCACAAAAGAAGAAATTGAATATCCGGAAAACGTTTTAAAAATTACAGAAGACCTGTCGTGCAACGACGATATGTACATTCAAGAAGAAAGTTTTGTCGAAGACTACGATATTGGGACCTCGCTTGTATCAGATAATATTTCTGAATCTTCTGAATCCGAATCAGCTAAATCTGAAGATGACGAATTTTCAAACATGACAGATATTACCAATTTAGACTGCGACGACGTAGGCTTTTTTTAATTCTATTTAATAATCAAATGACAGTCACCTTATCAAACACATCTACGTTTGGCGTTCCCGTTGTTACCGTCGCCTGGTTGATGGGACTAGTCGCCGCACTCAGCGCGCACGCACTGCTAAAAAAAGAAGTCGACGACGATTTCAACACTTTTAACGATTTCATAAATATTGATAATGTATTTATCACGTATTTAGTCATGCTAATAATTGTTGTCATATTTGGTTGTCGGTCCGTAATTCTTTATCTAAGTAGTCATTACGTTATTGCACCCTCCCCCTTAGAACACGACGAATTTGCAAATTTAGACGTGTCTCAAGACGAGACCATATCCGTCGTATCGGCGCTTTCCACCTAGATCGACTCTAAAGATCTTTTCCTAGTTCCCGTACTTTTGTCAAAACTTAACTTGTATTCGTCCTCGGCGCCGCCAGACAAGCTCTGCTCATTCTGGCATTCGGTGCAGCTTGTCAGCATCGTCTCAATCAGACGTTGACGGTTCGATGTAAATATCTGCTCGTAGTCTGTAGAATCTAAATCATCGCCACTCTGCTCAAAGATTTCATTTAATGCCTTTGCCATCATCTCGTGAAGCTTGTCGCTAGACAGGCCCCGAGAAGCAGGCGCTTTCGCCTTCGATGGCTTCAAACGTATGAAGTACGTGTTTGCCTCGTCATTCTCGTCGCGAACGTTAATTTTTTGCGTATTCGTGTTCTGCGATTTTAACATGCTTTCAATGACTGTGGAATTTTCTTCAATCTTTTGATCCAACAGGCTCAGATGTTCCTTATAATTTTTGTTGACTTCCGACAGAGAATTAGTCAACCTGTTTATTCGCAGGGCCAGGTTAACGACGTCGCTAGAAGCTTTGTCCACCTTTTTTGGAGGTCTTTTGATGTTGCCAATTTTGACTTCCGCATTCGTTGATGTAACAGTCCTCGCTTGCATGATCGATTTTGTTAGCCTTTCTGCTAGCATGGCGATTGCGGTCGCCACGTCGTCGGAATTGTTGAAAATTTGCTCTATTTCGTCCGGCTCCACGTCCTCGATGACGTCTCGCACGTGAGACTCGTTTAACTTTCTCTTGCTGTTGTTCGTTTTAAGCTTCACGAGTCCAGAACTCGAATCCGTGTTCCAAGTCAAAGCTTTGTCTGGCGAACCATTCAATATTTCCAGCAACTCTTTTCGCGCTTTTACCAAGTCTTGGTTGATCACACCTCTTTGCGTCTTTGCCTCTTCAATCAATTTTTTGCGTTCAATGTGGGCCTGTGCAAATAGCTTGATCGCGCTACGCGACGGATCTTGCTTAGAAGTCATCTTTTATTTGCAACAAGAATATAATTTTTTTGCTACGAACGTAAATTAAATTTCAATTGTCCTCACTTTTTTTTGATAATTTCAAATTTCAAATTTTTTTCCCAAGCTAACCTAAAAACACAAATTTAAAATCTTATCATGGATTCACAAAACGATTCACAAAACGTCATGTCCTTCAATCTTGCACCTTATAGAGTCGTCGGACGCGTCAAGTGGTATGATTTTGACAAGGCCATGGGATTCATCCAGGAACTTAATCAACAGGGCGAACCCATTCAAGACGTCTTCGTGCACAAGTCTGAACTGAAGCCATCCAACGCCCCTTACCACGCGTCAAAACTTATCACCGGCGAAATCGTAGAGTTTGAGAAGAAACCTCCTCAGGAGGGAAAGAAGCAAGAGCAGGCAATCAATGTCACCGGATTTTTCAACGGTCCACTCATGTGTGATTTCGGCATTATCGAGATGTCCAACTACACGTACTACCATTCCAAAAAGCGCAAGAACAAGAAGAGGAGCAAGAATAGCGACGATTCCACCGACGAAGGCTTTTACCAGGAGGACGACAATATTGACGCGTCTTCCAACGCGTAGCAGCCGGCGACGAACGGATCCAACTCCTCTTCCCCTCGATTCCCCCTTCCCCGATAAAAACGAATCTTGACGCACCTAGTTGACGCTCGGTAGCTTAAGGCCTAAGATCAAATTAAAATCAGAATTTCTTATAATATAGCATTTTTTATCGCTCAGATTAAATTTAGAGATAGCGGAGTTTTTCTCGCCGTTTCTAAAAACATCAGTCCATTGATCTCCTACCATGATATTTATGGTGACACCAAATTTGGATTTTATGTGGTCTCTGGCGTCACTTTTAAATTCTCCTGTTAAATAATTATCATAGTACTTTTTTGGCATCATGTACATGCCAGCTTGCGGAATCGAACCCAGGTCGTAATTCAATTTTTTGAGTTGCTTGGCCATGTAAATTAATCCATTTTTGGTTTTTGGCCTCGCAGTTATTATAAAAATTGAGTAGCCTGCGTTTTTAGCCGTAGTGTACAGGTGAGCCACCGTGGGGTGCTTCGTGAATTTCTCCTCTTCGCCGCTTGTTACCGAATCATCCGACTGCCAAAACAGCAAGGTCTCGTCGACGTCGAAGCAGATACATGCGTCAGCCGACTTGTGCTTCTTGATCTGCTTTTGTAATAATTTTACAGCATCTTCGACATTTCCTTCGTACAAAATATCTGTCATTGTATTCTATTAATTTTAATATATATTATATTAACAAATAATGGAAAAATTTGAAACGTTTGTCATCAATCTAGAAAGAAGAAAAGATCGCCTTGAGTCATTTTTACAACGGTTTCCCGGGACCGGCAACGCTAAAAAATTGAAAATTTTTAAAGCCATAGATGGAAATAATTTAAATTACGATTCCCCCGCGTTACATCATGTTTTGAAAGAATCCATCGAGCAAAGGCATCTTAAATTAACATTAAATTCTGGAGAAATAGGGTGCTTGTTGAGTCACGTCAGCCTCTGGAAAAAAATTGTCGACGAGAACATACCTTTTGCTCACATTTATGAGGACGATGCCCTGTTCTCTGAAAATTTCGTAACTAGAATTAAAAAGGTATTTGAAAATACCTTTGGTATAAATCCTCCTCCTGCTATCGTGTATACCGGGGGCAGGAAACATAAAAATTATGTCACCAAAAATATTACAAAAACTATCGGTAACCTTGTCGCGCATTCCAAAAAAAATTGGAATCGACACGTCAAAGATTTAGATCGCTGGCTGCACGCTTACATCATCTCAAATCGAGGCGCTGGGCTGTTGCTAGACATGGTGTTCAATCACTTCAACGGCAAACTTGGCATAGACCAAGCCGTCGTCATGTTTCTAAACAAAAGTAGCGAGGAAACATACAGCGCGAACCCACTTCTATGTTACTCCATACCCCAAGGAGACTCAGATATTAGAAACTGGGGCATAAAACAGAATTATTGCCCCTTTTCCTTGCAAGATAAAGTTAATTTAATAAAATTTCCGCAATTCATTCAGCACGAAGACGATATTACTGACTCGCTGAACCCCGACGTCAAAGAAAAGTGTGAAGATTTATATGGAAGAGAAGTCGACGACGATTTCAAAAATATTAGTAATTGTCACCAAGGCTACGACAATTTATTTCTTCCACACCACCGCTTACAACATAATTTTAATGTAGATACAACGCTGTACATTAATAAATTCAGGTATAGCAACTGCTCTCAAATAGGCGTTATTACAGATGATGAAGACAGTGGAATGGGTGATGATTTTATACTTTGTGGTGGAGGGTCCAAAATTCCCAATCAATTGATTGTGAAAGACTTAGATTTCAGCAGCGTATGCGGACATAGCGACACACCTGGGGAAAACTGTGTTAGATTCGACACACATCGCTGGAAAGATGCCGCCGCGGGCACAATCTACAAACAAAATTATCATAGCGCTTTTATCGATGTATGGGATATTCTGAATGGACAAATAGTTGGCGAAGTTAAAGAAGAAGCCAAATTTCAAGTTATTTTTGAACACGCAATTCCACAACTAACAAACAACATCGAAAAAATCTCAATTTATCAGGATGGCCGCGTCGGTGATGATACTTACTTGTGGGCTGAAGTCACTTCTGAAAACTTTCAAACACATGGAGGAGCCGATGTCGACAATGAAGACGTGCTTGACTGCACACTGAAACCAGGAAACGTTGATCTTAACATAGATGACGAAATGCTTACAAAGTGCACTAGTTTGAATCGCCCCAATCTACCTTTTCGTGATTTGTCAAACTATCAGAAAATGAATTCTTTGTCTTTAATATCTCAGTATAATCGACTTGTCTTAAAAATAATAAAACCCGATGTGGCTCCTCGCGCAGCTGATGGTAAAATTACCATTAATTTATACGTGACAAAAAATACGGATGCGTATTTGTCAGATTCTAAGAAATGTACCGGAACCGACCAATCGTGTGCCTCAAACGATGATTGCGATGCGGGAAAGACGTGCAACTATGATGAAAGCACGCTATCATCTTTTGGTAAGAGGCTGACACTTTTAGCAGCGTGCACAAGGATAGAACACGCTGCTCACCTAAATGATTTTCATTTTAAGTGCGAAGATAACAACGCTACGTGGGATCCAAAAAGGGAACAGTGCGTAGACTCTTGCAACACTCGGTGCTGGCATAAAATAACATTAAACTTAGAAAATGTTCCAACGTCTAGTCAAAGTTAAGAAAGAAACTAGTATATTTATTTTGTATGGGGTTCACGGTATACTCCTGATTGGGGTTCAATTCCGGATCTTCAAAAGTAAACCCAATGCATCCCTCGCACACGGGTTTTGCGTTATCAGCGGGATTCTTGCAATGTACTTTTAAGACGTTATGAGTCTCTTGCTCAACATTTTCTAAATTTACGTCGCATAAAAACGCAGACTTATGTCGCCCGGCAACAGGACAGTCTTCATGTTGCGCCTCGTCGATGTCGCGCAACACGAAGTAGTCGTCGCAGGCCACGTCTGGCCTCTTTGGGTCGTCCCGTTGGAACATGAAATGTTTGTCCCCGCAATCATCGACTTTTGTTTTCGCCAAAACGTCTAATTCTTTGTTTTCCACTTCATAGCACGTTTGCGTCGTTTCATCCCAAAAAGTTGGAAGATCGCTAAATAATCCGCTGGTGCAATTACTTGAATTGTATTCCCTCGCCTCCAAATCGTCGTGTTTGTATCGCACAATCACAACTCCCGATCCTCCATTTCCCCCAGACATAAAATTAAATGATCCACCGCCGCCCCCACCACGACTAAATTCACCGTCGGCCCCACCACCAACAATACCAACAGAACCGTTTCCACCTCCACCAACTCCACCAGCGCCGTTACCTGTTGAACCGCTAGAATTAGCGCCACCAGCGCCCCCGCCGCCGCCGCGATAGATCAAATTTCCTGTGATTGAAGAAGCCCGACCGTCGCCGCCGTCTTTTTGAGAAACATTTCCAACCGGATAATTTTTCCCCTCGCCCGCACCCCCGCCACCCCCCGATTGCCACTTGCCACTTGGAACGCAAGAACCATCCTCATTAGTGCCCCCTACGCAAAAACCGTCGAATCCGTCAAAACCTTGATTAGAGATGCCGCGACCCGCAATTCCTATTCCCGGCGGATCTCGCCAATAATCTACTGCGGGGGATGATTCATAGGCAGGATAGTAGCCGCCACCCCCCGAGCCACCATCACCACCGTTTTTAAATTTTAAGTCCGGAACTTCGGGAGAGATTGTCCAATCTCGATTGTTTCCCCCATACCCCCCACCTTTTGACAATACATAATTATCACTTCGGTAGTTAGCGTTTAGATTGTGCTCGCACTGAAATAAGAATCCAGTTATTCCATTGTATTCGGTTTGGTCATCGCAATCATCTATTTTATTACAGCGACCTTCATAATACTCATCGTCATCTTCCTCATCTAGAAATTCATCATCATCCACATAATATTTACACCTACCTAACTGATTGGGGGCGGATATGTAGGAATCGCCGCCATTCATTTTTGGGACTACATCTGATACGCCGCCCCTTCCAACACGTACCTCGAATATGCCCGGGGAAAGATTTAATTTAGGTTCCTTAAAAAGGAGCTCGTCGACGTCCCCCGGGTCCTCCTCGTCATGATTGTTGTAACTTGTGCGGTACCCCCCGGCGCCGCCACCCCCCGTGTTGCGTTTATCATTTACATCGGCAGGAAACACCATTACCGAATTGGCAGACCCACCACTACCACCGCCGGCAAGTACGAGAAAATCTATATCTTTACCACCTTCCTCTATTGTGAATGATTGATCGGGACAGTCTTCCCCAGGGCTTACAACTCCCCCATCATCTGTACACGTGTACAATAATGCCTTATAGTCAGTCCCGATGGTAATAGTTTCAAGGCCGGGGATGCCCACGGGAGTAACAATAGTGGATATCAATTTTTCAGTTTTAAATTTGTCAGTCTTGGAAAAAACATTAGTCGTTTCACATGACCCAGATTCGCCAGCTTCGCATGTATTTTCTGGAACGGCCTCGATTTCTTTGAGTGTGACCTTTTCTGCGCATCCAACGTCTCGATAATAATTGTCAAATCCTCCTTCGTAATAATTAATTGGCTTAGATTGCGCTTTGCATTTCTGAAAATTTATCGGAAACTTGGATAAATCCAAACTGTCCGCTGCGCATTTGTATTTCTTGCCGTCGGCGCGTTCCTCGTAGAAATTCGAACAATCTAGCACGTCGTCCGACAGAAAACTAGAAAGCATGTCGCACGTCCAATAATGGTTGGCATCCCAAACCGACGACGCAGATGCAAAGACGTCTTTCACGCTCGTGCAGCCTTTCAAGGCGTCGTGACCAGCGCCGATTCCGCAAATATTTTGTGCGACCTGTTCCGTAAGATTGTTAGTAGCAAGCTTGTCGCTAGATCGCACATCATCTGTCACTAAATTGTTACCCTTGGCGTTCAATTGGTTAAAAATTGAATATGAAAAACCCATAATTTGCTTGGTGTCTTTATTTTTCGCGCACTGATGGCCTTCTCCGTCCTGTGTTTCGTTCTTGTCGTCGCGGCACGCATCGTCAAAATTTTGCGTAAATTTAGTATTCAGGGCGTCCCAGAAAATTGGATTGTCGTCATGATTATCGTCGTAATTTGCAAAAAGCACACATTTCGGAATTTCATCTGGTTCGGTTATATCTAACAACCAGGCCGCGCATTCGTCTGGATTTTCTTCAGTGTTTTTTAAATAACACGTCTTGGCGCAATATTCTTCGTATTTGCCCGTGTCTTTGTGCGGATTGAATTGTTTTGTGAATTCAGTCATCTTACCGTCGTCAACTACAGTAATTGAACTGTTTGAGGAAGCCAAGTCCCACGTGCATGGAAAACCATCACTACAATCGTCATTTGCAGAGCACTTAATTCTGCCCGAGTCCGCGGGAGTAAAACATTTTTTTTCGGCCGATGGTAATATAAACATGGACTTGTCAATTTTTTCAAAATCTATGAATCCACTATAACCCCTGTTGTAGCTGACGTATCCGCCGACGTCTATTGGTGTCTTCGGGGCGTCGGAACGATTATGAAATGTATCTTCATAGCAGAAAGTGTCCAAAACACTCGTAAAATCGAAACTGCTAAATTTTGAAAACGCTTCAACTCGGCGGTCGACTGCCGAAGTGACCACGCGGTACAGGTCGCCGTTCGCCGCGCAGTTGTTGAGCGAGTCTCGCGTGCCGCATTCGCCGTCACCTTCACAAAGATCACCCTTGGCCAAGCCGGGGGTGGCGCAATTTGTGATATCGGTGAACACCTCACTGCCAACCGCACCTTCACCGGGACACTCTGAGGTTTCCAACGGCTCCAAGATAGGACAACGAGGTACGTCCCCCCACAAATCACGATCTGTGTCAACACCTGACTCAACACCCAAGTCATGATTGTGTAAGACATCACTTCTTGCGTGGTATCCGGAACTCTCGCACGCCGTTTTCACGGGTAATGTGGGTGGTGTGAGAGTTGTTTGACGAGTCGTGTCGTAGGAGGGGTCACGCGCGCTGGTTACCTCGCCTGCGTCGTCTGCAATAAATGGATTTTTGTATTTGCACACTTTTTGATGCGGGTACCTCGAATTGCCGTATATTTTTTGTTCCAAACTAGGGTCTTCCTGTTTATAACACTTATTATTTTCCCAATGTCCGTTGGGCAATTTTCCACACTGCTCTTCAGTTCTTACCACGCATTGACCATCGTACAGCTTTGTCAACCCCATGGCTGAGCAGTAGTCGATTTTGCACGTGGGCTGCCTGCACGTGAAGCGGGCGTCGGCGTTCATAAATTCTGAAAGTTTGTTTGCTTCGTAATGTTTTGAGGTACTTGTCACGGGATTTTCGGGAAGGACGCGATAATTATTATTGGAATTACTTGGGTAAGATATAGATCCGGCATAACAAGCTTTTGCGCAAACTTGCGTAAAATCTATTCCATCGTGCTTATTAGCTATGCTCTTAGTCGCGTCGACGCACGTGTTGAAACATCCTATCGGCGCTGAAAAATTACCGTCAAAGAAGTCAGCTTCGCTTCTAGAGCCGCCCCAATCGTCGAGATGAGACAAGACGGGCTTCGCCGAAGAAACTGAGAGTGTCGCGCCCATAACATCTTTATCACTCGAATGTCCTGTCTCTATTGAATTTTCGTCTTGAGATACGGGATTCGAGAAACAAGCTGCGACGCACGCCTTGATATCTTGATCAGTCTTCGGGCCAGTAAGATCACTTGAGCACGATTTCCAGCAACACGCCATGTTAGCGTTCAAATTATTTAGCGGGTCCCCGTCGTTTACATTAAACGGCATCTCATAATCTCCAGGAAATCCAATTTGGGGGTCTAGTCCTGGATCAGTTAAATATTTGACGCAATATTGGTGAAAGGGAAAGCATGTTCCACTGCAATCATCGTCGAAGTTACACAACACGTCTGACAGATCGCCTGCGTCATCCATGCAAAATCCCGTGCTCTTTTCTTTTGGAGTTACTTCTGCAAATTCAAAATTCTCACCGACAGAACCGCAATCACTAGTCATGTTGTATCCTACCCAATGCAGACCAAAACCTCCTAAAGTTTCAAAACATCCATATGGGACGCGGCATCCATTTAGGCGCCACCAGGAATCGTCCTCAGGAGATGATTGACCAGTGTAAAAGGTCAAGCCCATCTCTTCTGCATATTTCGCGCACGCTTGCTCGGAAATGGTTTTCCCGTTATAGCACACTGGTGTACGAGGCTCTTCTTCCGGAGCAAATGGGTTTCCTGCGCCGTCGAATTCGGTATGAAGTACACATTGGTTGCCGGTGGTCCAAGCAGTCGAGGGTTGAAGACACCTATGAGTGTGCCGGGTAGATTTTTTGAATTCATCTAAACACCCCTCATCACTTGAACATACAAAATCTGTCGTGACCCAATCTCCGTCAGAAATCTTGTATGTGCAAACTGGACTGTCCTTGTCCATTTTTTGGATTTCGCCAAGGAACGGCTCGTAATCTATGGTCACCGTCTCGTCCTCATTTTCAAGGTAATTAAATAACATGTTTTCGTTATTTACCACGTGAAAGGGTGGATTTCCGTAGCACGTATTTGTACATGCTGCGCGTTCTTTGCCATTATCAGCATGTTCTTCGCATTTTGTATAACAACGAGATGACAGCTCGCCGGGTCGTTGTTTAGAATCAAAATCCAAAAAGTAATCTTTCAACCCCTCTTCGTCATCAATTGTGATTTTGATATATATATCATTACGAAAATTTTCCGGAAGTTCTATATTCTCTGAATACGTTGGAATTCCCTGATTATCATCGTTTTCATCAGAATAACAATATTGGGCACAATCCGCGGGCTTGCCTTTTCCGCCCTTCAGATACGTCTTATTGGAAACATCGTCGTCTTCTTCGAGCTGTTCTAGACACGTTTTGTAACAACAATCATTGGTGCATCCAGCAGAATATTTATCGCTCATGGTGGTTGAAGACGTGGTCGCAAGCCCCTCACATCTATCGGAACCTGCGCAATCATTGTCTGAGGTACACAGATCGCCGCCGTTGGAACAGCTTTTCAGACCGTAGAATCCATATACTGAATGATCGCATGCCATGGCACACGATTTAAATTGTTCGTTTAAACCGTCAGTCTCATCGTCGTCATAAATTGAGAAATCAAATCCAGAAGAGTTTTTATGATATTTCCAGTTTGGTAGAAAAGTTTCCCATTTTTGAGGCCGCGCCGCCGCCGAAGTGTCGCAACTACCCGAAGGGCATGCGTCGTGGGCGGAACAATCGTCTCCATCTTTATCTCCGCCGTTGCAAGTACCGCGGTCAAGCGATGAGACTTTATATAACTGGGCGTCTTTCGCACCATCAATCTCGTGTCCCTCAACTCTAAAATGTGCGACCGTCGCCATCGACACCTCGTCAATACCATCTCCACCGTACCCATAACTAAACACTGTTGGATCGCCATGGATTTTTTTAATTACGAGGGCAAACTTCGTGTATAGGGCGTTGCAATTAGCATCGGCAACATCGGTGGCAACACCCTCGCCACAATCATAAGAAGATCCGTTAAGTCCGATTGACGGGACTTCGTTTTTTGAAACTAGCTCTCTCCACATGTCATCACCACCGGCACGGAATCCACTCGGAACATAACCATAAACTTTCCAGTCCTTTGGGGAACCAGAAAAGGCTAAATCTTCATTATTCAGACACACACCTTCACAAGCGCCAGCGACAGAACCGACCTGGATTCTAGTTGGCCTTACATAGCTGCCAGGTGGCATCTCGAACTCAATCCACTCGCCCTCGATGGTTGAAAAGTCCGTGTAACCGTTTTCATCTTCAATAGCTGACAGCCGCCGCTTAACGATACCCGTCAGTCCATCGAAGTATCCATAGTATTCTCCTATTTCAGCATCATCATCAGTACACAAATGATCCATCCCATGCTGACTCTCCCCTGAGCCGCTTTCGCAATAATGGAAGTAAAGGCCTCTCTCAGACGACCAGAACTCGTCTTCGTGACAAAGATTAGTCCTCAAGTCGTAATCGGTGTCGGTGCGACTTGCATGTGAGGGTCCACTTCCGAAATACATCTGGTTCCTGCCATCCCAGTATCCGTACAAGGCACGTAGATATTGAATCATGGACTCACTTCTGACTACACCGGCGCCGTCCAACAGAACACCCTCGCGTCTGTCCCAATCAATGTCAGTATTATTAACACACTTATTTTCTTCCCAACAATTCTCATCTTCTTCATCACAAAAACAATCCCAATCATTAGAACATGACTCTCCATTCATCTCGCTGCCGAAATAGGTGCACCTATTTCTAGGATAACCGGCTGTTCCATTGTCCGTTCTATAATAAAACCAGTCATCGGAATACCCAGGGTTCGCATAAAAATAGTCAGGGCTCGATGACCAGGCCCCCCCGGAAATCGGATAGCGCCGGCGCCATTCACAATTTTTAACATGTTTGGACGCATTTCTCATTGCTTTATGTGGCATGTACTTAGTATCAGGTTGTCCAAAAGATTGAGTGTTATAGGGTCCGTCGGCTACCTCCGGCATATCGTGGTAAAAGCTTGACGCTCTGATTTTGTAGCCGACGTTTCCCGGCGTCTCGCCTAACAACGTATAAACACAGTTGTCTGGGGTCGTATATTCTTGGTTGGGCTCTTTGGAACACCTGCTCCGGTAGGAGGAAGGTGGTACGTCAAATCTGAATTCATCGTCCTGTCTAGGAAAAGTTCCAACATTACCAACCTCAGACTCCAACCCAGACGACGAAACAACTGCACCGTTGCTGCTTCTGGTATGTCCGCCGGATGCAGAGTCTCCGTATCTTTCGTGCCACGCCTTGGCTTCCGTACCACACTTGCCCGTGCCTCGGCATATATCATTTAGCGCAAGATTTGGGTCATCGCAACTTGGTACATCTGTTAGCAGATCCGTTTGTTCGTCTAACGCAATCAGGTTGGGGCAGGTATCGGCGTCGTATGCATTTTCAAGTGTATACGGAATGTCTATTAAGTTAAAATCCGGGACGCCCGTTTCTTTGACATCAAATATGCGCGGTTTTGTTCGCGCAAATTTAGTTCCCGGAAATACGCCGTTTGGCATCAAGCTTATTTCATTTGCTTCGCACGTCGCGCCTGTCGTGGCCCAATCTCCGCAGTCTTCACGCGACGTGCAGTTTGTCTGTGTGTCAGAGCACCGAGCTAACATTGTGAAGTCATCGATCGTCGTATTAGGATGGCTTTGTCTGTTGGAATATTCATTCTCATAATCTTGATCACCCCAAGTCTCCCAATAATTGAGAGGATTAGTAGAGCCGTCACCCCTACGGCGGTTGGAGAATACGCCGTTTATTAAATAACCGCCGTCGCCATACACGCTGTGGTAGTGTAAATATTTATTGGAAAACTCTGCGGGCGGTTGGTACGGTTCATGCGTCACGCCGTTTGATAAAATATGACCTTGAAAGCTTTGAAGGGCATCATCATTATCAATAGGAAATGATAATCTGCTCAACCCTCCCCAACAATTGTATTTGTTAGGGGTGTCAATCACTTCATAATCTACGGTGCCGCCTAAATTATTGCAAACTTGCTCAAAACCGTCAAAGCCTTCAAAGTTTTTAAAGGCACCGTCCTCTTTTGTCATTTGCGAAAGAGTATTATATTCGTACCATTTTTTAGGATCGCACGTCGAGTCTCCCGCGCAGTCGGCGTTCGTGACGCAGTTTGTCCGTGTGTCAGAGCACCTGCCGGTTGCGATCGGATCGCACGTCGCGTCTCCCGCGCCGCAGTCGGCGTTCGTGACGCAGTTTGTCCGTGTGTCAGAGCACCTGCCGGCTTGGTCATAAAATTCGTTAACAACGCGCATCTCGTCGATCACGAGTTGGCACCCGCCAGAGTCGCCCAAGAATTGGTGCGCTACGCAGTTACGAATCGCGACGCACGCGTTTTTGCACGCTTCAGACGTGTTTACGTCGTCGTTCTGGATGGCATCCATGCGATATTGTTTTCCGCACGCGCCATTTTTTAGACTAAATGGATCATTATTTCTGTCTATAAAATCTTGGTCCAAAGTTCCAAATCCTTCGCAGTCCGCGTCGGTTTTACATAGAATTTTTAATTCGCCGTCGGTCTCATCGTCTCTAAGGTACTTCTGTAATTGGCACCGCGAGCTGCTTTCGTTCCATTCGTATTTTTGACCTTTATAATGGGTGAGCTGTTCGCAATCGTCTCTGCTAACACCCGCCTCAAGTACACGGGAAAAACTCGTCTGGTCTGTTCGTATACTTTTTGTTGGTGCTAAAAATGTTGCGGCTGAATGAAAAAACTGGCAAAATTTACGACTGGGTTCTTCAAATTTCGTAAAATTGCATAATTTTTCATCGTTGAAATCGCATAGCTCGGCCGTGTGCTTTGACCCGTACGTGTCGGTGTCGCATTCATTTTTTTCCGCATCGCCGGCGGCAGCGGCGGTGTACTTGTTTTCGTTACACGCACTGCTATCGCGCTGTCCATCTCGCAACCCGACAGTCGAAAACAAGTCTACTTCTCCTCCTGTAGACAAATCAAATAACTGTCCAGATTTTATGATGTCGTTGTACTTTGGCTTTACGTCTTTAAAATCAAAGGTAACGCGGGAATTATCTCTTAAATTATCTGCCTCTGCGCCCGGAAAACTTCCTCCACCAACATATGGCGAAATATATTTGTACTTTTCCTTTCCTAGTTCTTTTGAATTCTCATAAATTTTTAATGGATTGATGCTTCCTTTGCCGTGGATGTGTTCGTTGTCTTTTATCAAGTGAGTGTCGGTCTTATTATGATTAGAGCGCCAGGTGCAGCCGGGTGGTATGAATTTTCCGGCGTTTGCCCCTGCGTACATGGGCCAGATTTGCTCGTCGTATAAAGTTTTCAGCAAGTTGTCGGTACGTTCTGCGCACACATTGTTATTAACATTTTGACAAGTCATTTGGCTTGGAGTTGGACAATTAGCGGGCCGCCTACTTATGGTTGGCTCGACTACAGTTCCATGTTCGTCGACGTACGGTTTGCACACGTTGACACAATCATCGTCTGTCAAACACGACACGCCGTCGTCGAGTCCGCCACAGCGCTTATTTTCGCAATCTTCGTTTTTGGTACACGATTGACCGTCTGTTCGACTGTAAATGCCCAGGTCGCCCTGGCAGCTGTACCTGGAAATGGCGACATCTGCTCTTATCTTCGGGCCGCACGTCGGACACGAGTCGTCGTTAAAATACACGCCAGCCGCCATCTCGTAACACTTGTTTTTTAGCTCACCGGACAGGCCCTCGCATTGAGGACTATGATGGGCATAAATGTTTGAGTAATCCATTGGTAACGATGAATTGGATGATAATCGCCTCAAGTTGTCGCTTAAAGTCTCACCGACGTGCCTAAAGGCGTCGTCGACGGACGCGTGCAGGTAGTCGTAAGCCTGTTTGCATTCGTGTTCGTCCGTAATTTCTTCGTAATCTGTCGGGCACGCATCTTCATACTTGCCGGTCTGATTTAGGTAGTAGGGCCCGGTCGCGAATTCTATGGCCGGTGGTCTTGTTGGGGTTCCGTCGCCGATACCGTAATGATCGGTGGCGAGGCAAAATTTGCTACTTTCCTCAACGCACTTAGCTTGATCATAATCTGAACGGTTCAGGTCGTATTCATTAGTTACCGGAATACAATCGGCATCATTTACACAGCTTTTTCCATACTTATGACCCGACCTAATGTCACATGTTTTTACAGTTCCCCCCAACTCTTTTACTTCTAAATTTTTAGCAAACTTGGGCTCGTGTAAATTTTTGTCCTCGGTATTAAGAACACTTACATCGTATATGGTCTTATTTGGACTAATTTCGGGGCAATTCACAACATAATCATAATTAAAGTCACTACCTAGATCGGTATAATCATTCCCGCAATATTTGTCCCCTACGCACTTGTCGTACTGTTGTAATCCGTCGTCGGAACAATTCGGCAAATCGGTTCCAACACCAGGACATATAGTTGATTTTGTTAAAACGGGGCAAAGAAGTTTGTGGTCAAGTGGCTGGGTCGCGGTAAAGTCGTTGTCAACAGTTATCTCAGCACTATTATTATCAGCAAAAGTGTATTCAATTACATCACGACCCGGTCTCCTCCAGTTGGGATTAATTTTAGATTTCATATATAGTTGCTGAAAATTATCATCTACGCACACAGTTTTAAAATCTTTACCCAACAGTTCCGGTGGGGCATTAGATCGCTGATGACAGCATTTATTGGTATTGTCCCATTCGTAAAAATGCTGGCCCATGCCGCTAATCACGTTTGTGTTTGATTTGAAACAAGTCTGATTTACGTCGTCCCAAAACGTCGCCGAGTTGTAAAAATCTCTCGTAGATGAGCTTTCGCAATTTTCCTTGGTATAAGGTTTGAATGACTTACTTGAACCAGTATCTTTTGTAGGATAAGCACACCACGCATAAGGAAATTTGTGATCCCAAATTTCGCAGAGGGACGTATCGATGACGTCACCGCAAGCTACTGGGTCATCATCAAATTTGATGATATTAGATTCCACGGAAACTGTGCCTTCTCGGACCGTAGGAAAGTTTGCGTCGTAAGAGGATGCAAAGACAGGATCTATTGTATGATGACAGGTTTTTTGCATAGCCGGAAAATATTTGCTATCTACATCGTCCTCATTCTTCATTAGCAATGGCTCTATTTCTTCTTTTTCATGTCCAGATCCCCTGTCGAAGTGATAATCGTATTTGTCTTGAAGCGACTTGCATTCGGTTTCCGGAATCGGCTCACACACTCCATTTTGGGTACTTGCAATTCCTAACAAACCCTGCAACTTTCTGAATTCCGCCGTTTGCTGCAAATAATTAGAATTAGCATGGGCTGGTTCCATGATAAGTTTTGTTTTGGCGTCCTGAACATCTACAGTTTGTACACCCGTCTGAGTTGGATTATCCAGTGGTCTCATAAATTTCATGGCGGTATCTTCAATCAAGGACGAAGATATATTTTCGCCTAAATCTTTGACGTGGTTATGTCTATTATACCTAAAATATGCTACGCGATCGTGGGGCACGGCGTTATACTTTACTTCGTTTGTGAGCGAAGTACACCTTTCGTCTGCTAATTTATCTCCCGCATTGTGTTCGCGAGCGTCCTGGCAAGGACCCGAATTTTGTGTGTGGAAGCACTTTCCGTCGTTGGGAAGACCGTTTTTTATACAATCGTAACCTCTTAGAGCTCCAGATTCGCACACGGGGGTGATCCCATACCGCTGCCGGCCCGGACCGGTAGATACGACATCTCCAGCACTTGAAACAATGGGACAGTCGTGGTCATGAACAACCGGAAACACCTGCAACTCGCCATCGAAGAAAGTTTTTAAATCTTCAGCATTTTGCACGCCGGCGGGGACCGTGGTGTCGGTAGTCGAATATACGCAGCCGGACGGCATGAGCGGCGTGTCCATAATCCACGGCGAATAGGTAAAGTCAGACCCAAAGTTTCCGGGGTCGTCAAAGTCAAGTTCACCTGCATCAGAAATTAAACCTATGTTTTCTTTCAAGAAATTATGTGGCCCGGACGACAGGTCTTGCTTGGTGTCTATGGACAGGACCGTGTCCGACCCTCCCAAAAGCTCGCGAATTTCGGTGGCAATCTTTAATTTTTCAATTTCGTTTGAAATAGTTTTCCCGAGTGTATCGGTAGAAGTTTTGGCTAAAAATGAAGGATGTAACTCAGGATCAAACATCAAGAAATCTATGTTATTGGTAGGATACTGAAATTTATTATTATCCCACGAAAGTCCCTGGTTAAAAATCATATTAGAAACACCGCGTTGACACGTTGCACCCCCCCCACAATCGCCGTCGTCGCTACATTCTAGAAAAGTATTGCTGCAAACCTTGAGTTCTTGATAAAATAATGAGTCCGTAAAAAACAGATTTTTAGGGTCGCCAATTTTTGCAAATCTGTTTTGATAGGCATTCTTTACGTAATAGTCATTTCCATGTACTGGAAGCGTTCTATCCCTAATCATTTTTTGGGTCCAGTCGTTGAGCCCATCATCCCACTCGACTTTGAGTTGATGTTCGCGAGGCAAGAAAAAGTTTTTTTGGGCATCGTGATGCATAAATTTGTAAATATTTTCCAACTCCTCTCCATCGACCACTTCCGTTCCGTCGGGGTTTTTTTCGTCGCCGTAGAAAATTGTTTTGCCATCCTTCCCATCTGCTGCATGTATTGCTGTTCGGTCTAGGCATTTATCATCGGTTGAAACGTATTCACCAGAGCGTAATTCTTCGATTTGGTCACAAAATTTAAAATGATGTTTTATGTGATCTAATCTAGAGTCGCCCGCGTGTAGGTTTTCTAAAAATCTATCAATTTTTGCTTCTTTTAGAGGTTCTCTTCTCAAGAAATTGAAAGAAAACTTTTCCTTGCCCCGTTCTGTATAGGCGTCTGTTGCTTCTTCCAGCATTTTACATAAAATATTATCTCCACATTTTTCACTAACATCACTCTTGGATATGTAGAAGTTTTTATGACCAGGAAGGTTTGTTCCAACAGGCTCTTGAGGATCCGCGCCACCTTTGCCAGATCCTCCAAAGAAAATTGGATGCGTGCCAGAGCTGAAGCCCATGTCGATGTATGGAATCCCCATGTCGACAAGCGGGGATTGATTTGGATTATTAAAATAAGATTTGACAGCGAAGGCGCAAAGTTCTTGGTTGACGTCGTGATCTGGAACCGTGTTTTGATCGTTATCTAAACCGGTTTTTGATTCTCCTATTGGAGAATATCCGGCGGGACACGACCGGGGATTTAGATTATTGCTCAAAACAAATGGTGGTTTGTTCTGACACGTGAAGTTTAATTCGTTGTCATTGTATGTTTTATCTCCCGTTAGGTCTAAGGGCAGAGATCCTAAATGCCAATATCTGTAACCATTTTCGTGGTCATAGCATTGCTGGCCGCCAGGCGACCATTCCATACAACTCTTATAATCCACAGTTCCGCCCTCATTGAAATAGTCGCCTAGATAATTTGGCGGTTGCGCGTCGTCCGGAGCTCTTGGAGAGTATTTAAAATCTCCTCCTATCGTCTTCTGATCTTCGGGAACTTCTATTTTTTGATAGAATCTGTTGCAATCGAACGATCCGTCGACATCGTAGTAATCCTTGCCACCGCCGAGTCCGTAATTGCTAACGTTCCCACAGCCCTTCCCATCGCCAAGCTTAATTCTGTCATGCTTGGTTGGTAAATTTCCGTTAAACGTCTGATTTGCGTATGGGCCAACGTTTACGTCATCGTTTGCCGTTGGATCTCCGTTAGTGTCGTTTCGTTTGAATTTTTTGGTTGCTGGCACGCACATCTTCGGCAAACCACGTACGTGACCGAATTCATTGAGATCTGATAGATCGTCCGCCGACCTCGAATAATTTTCATCAAGCTTGGATTGATCCCGAATCAGTGTTTTATCCACGTCATCCATATTCTTTGGCACGCATTGGGCAAATCCGTGCTCAGTTTTTCCGTAATATTTATAACAATCCGAAGTTCTGAGATGCGTCCGGCTTGGATCGTTGATCGCTGAGGTGTGAGTAAACACTTCGAACAACTCTTGGTTGTTCAGGTCGTGATCGTGCTGCAAATAGGGTGCATTCATGTCAGGAATCCATTGGATCAATTCACAGTCTGGGTCCCTCATGTCATTTATTGGAGCCGGTATCCAGCGCGGGGGATAGGACTCTAATCTAGATTCCGCGTCCGCCGAGGATGCGGCGTATCCAAGACCAGTTATCGTATTTGTCTGCGGTATCCCCGAATTGTCTTTAAAAATTTCAGCTTCAGTGTTACAATGGGAATGAGGACATTGGTCATTATACATTGTATACTCGTCAGGGCCGTATTCACCAATAAACTTTGTTATGCCGTGTGCGGTATCACTTTGGATAGTAGGACACTCTTCTTGGCTTCCTTTGAATTGCTCGTAGTTGATGTTATCTGGGTCTGTACATCCATATTGTTTCGCGTCGGTCACCGTGGGCTCATAATTGTCACCATCGCCGATATCAACCTTGACAAAATAA
>Ga0115013_10000344_pt1 | contig 28402 bp, 28 predicted proteins | sample SouAtlMetagenome_2_FD_88686 | JGI IMG/M metagenome (GOLD analysis project Ga0115013, IMG submission 88686) | Marine eukaryotic phytoplankton communities from Atlantic Ocean - South Atlantic ANT15 Metagenome | ecosystem: Environmental > Aquatic > Marine > Oceanic | place: South Atlantic Ocean...
ATCAACTCTGGTTGATTGCTGCCTGGGCGCGGGCTCTTGCGCGGTTCAGGCTCTGTTGGGCCTTCACTTTTTCAGGCGAGGTTGGCTGGCCTTCCAATTTGCTGACTGCGCTACGTGCAGCCTGCAGTTCGCTTTCAGCAGAGCTGCCATCAATCGAGCTTCCCAGTTCAGCGGAGTTCACCAACACAGTGACATCATCCGCTTCCACTTCCGCAAACCCACCCATCAGGGCGATGGATTTCCAACCGCCGTCCGCACGGACACGCAAAACGCCCACATCAAGCGCTGCCAGGAGTGAAACGTGGCCGGGAAGAATGCCCAGCTGCCCAGTGGTGCTGGGGAGAATGACCTCATCAGCAGAGCCATCGAACACGCTCTGGTCTGGTGCCAGCACGCGGAGGGTGAGGGACATGGATATGGAGTGTTTGGGTTAAAAGCTTGGGCTCAAAATGAAACGATCTGGGGCATGAATTTCATGCCCCAGATGCCATCACTTGGCTTCTTCGGCCATCTTTGCAGCCTTGGCCTTGACTTCGTCGATGTTGCCAACGAGGTAGAAAGCCTGTTCAGGAAGGTGATCCAGTTCACCAGCAAGAATCTGGTTGAAACCACTGATGGTTTCCTCGAGCTTCACGTACTTGCCGGACATGCCGGTGAAGATCTCAGCCACAAAGAAAGGCTGAGAGAGGAATTTCTCGATCTTGCGAGCACGGTCAACGGTGCGGCGATCGTCCTCTGAGAGTTCGTCGAGACCGAGAATCGCGATGATGTCCTGGAGCTCCTTGTAGCGCTGAAGCGTGGACTGCACGCTGCGAGCTGTGCGGTAGTGCTCGTCGCCCACAACAGCGGGCTGAAGCATGGTGCTGGTGGAGTCGAGCGGGTCCACAGCGGGATAGATGCCCTTGGAGGCGAGGCCACGGTTCAGCACCGTGGTGGCGTCCAGGTGAGCGAAGGTGGTCGCGGGAGCTGGGTCAGTCAGGTCATCCGCAGGGACGTAAACCGCCTGGATCGAGGTGATGGATCCTTCCAGAGTGGAGGTGATTCGCTCCTGAAGTTCGCCCACGTCGGTGCCGAGCGTTGGCTGATATCCAACAGCGGAAGGCATGCGTCCGAGCAGTGCGGACACCTCCGAACCGGCCTGAACAAAACGGAAGATGTTGTCAATGAACAGCAGCACGTCCTGCTTGTTCACGTCACGGAAATGCTCGGCCATCGTCAGGGCTGAGAGGCCCACACGCATGCGAGCGCCGGGAGGCTCGTTCATCTGCCCGTAGCAGAGCGCCACCTTGGACTTGGAGAGGTCATCGGCGTTGATCACGCCTGAATCCTTGAATTCCTCGTAAAGGTCGTTGCCCTCACGGGTGCGCTCACCCACACCGCCGAACACGGAAACACCACCGTGTTCCTTGGCGATGTTGTTAATCAGTTCCTGGATCAGCACGGTTTTGCCGACACCGGCACCACCGAAAAGTCCCACTTTTCCGCCCTGGCGATAGGGAGCCAGGAGGTCAATCACCTTGATGCCGGTCTCAAAGACCTTGGGCTTCGTTTCCAGTTCAGTCAGTTTGGGAGCTGAACGGTGGATCGGAGCTGTCGTGTTGGATTTAACCGGCCCCTGTTCATCGACAGGCTCGCCGAGAACATTGAAGATGCGGCCAAGGGTTCCTTCGCCGACGGGCACTGAAATCGGTGCACCGGTATCGAGGGCCTCCATGCCACGGACAAGTCCGTCGGTGGCACTCATGGAAACGGCGCGAACACGGTGATCGCCCAGCAGCTGTTGGACTTCAGCGGTCAGAGCAACCGCCTGCCCGGCGGTATTGGTGCCTTCGATGCGGAGAGCGTTGAGAATTTTGGGCAGCTTGCCGGCGGGAAATTCCACGTCCAGAACCGGGCCAATCACCTGGCGGACAACGCCCTTGGTACCGGCGGAGGCGGGAGCAGCAGCGGCCATAAGTAAGGGGGTGTGAGAGGGAAGCGTCTAGAGCTATCCCTTCCTGAGCGGGGCAACGATACCACCGTCGCGAGAGAGGGGGGAGTGGTTCGGTCACCCGCACGCTTGTCCCGTGGCCGAAGTGCAGAACCCGGACATAGGTTGGCACTCGACGACCTTGAGTGCCAGCTCGAGTCGCATCGGCGCTTCGGCGCACTGTCCCTGCTCCTGCAAGAACCCATGGCAGCTGTTTCTCTCAGCGTCTCCACTGTTAAGCCCCTCGGCGATCGCGTTTTCGTCAAGGTTTCAGAATCCGAGGAGAAAACCTCCGGCGGCATCCTGCTCCCCGACACCGCGAAGGAAAAGCCTCAGGTGGGCGAAGTTGTTCAAGTTGGCCCTGGTAAGCGCAACGACGACGGTTCCCGCCAGTCTCCTGAAGTGGGCGTCGGCGACAAGGTCCTCTACAGCAAGTACGCAGGTACCGACATCAAGCTCGGAAGCGATGAGTTCGTGCTCCTGTCCGAGAAGGACATTCTCGCCATCGTCAACTGACCGGCTCCTGACTGCCACGCGCCTGAGACAGGTCGGTAGTCACCAACTATTCCTTTCCATCCATTTCCGCCCCCATGGCCAAGCGCATCATTTACAACGAGAACGCTCGCCGCGCTCTTGAAAAGGGCATTGACATCCTGGCCGAGTCCGTTGCTGTGACTCTCGGCCCCAAAGGTCGCAACGTTGTTCTCGAAAAGAAGTTCGGTGCTCCCCAGATCATCAATGACGGCGTCACCATCGCCAAAGAGATCGAACTCGAAGACCACATCGAGAACACTGGTGTTGCTCTGATTCGTCAGGCTGCATCCAAGACCAATGATGCAGCTGGTGACGGCACCACCACTGCGACCGTTCTGGCCCATGCCATGGTCAAGGCTGGCCTGCGCAACGTTGCTGCCGGTGCCAATGCCATCACCCTGAAAAAGGGCATCGACAAAGCGTCGGATTTTCTGGTCGACAAGATCAAAGAAAACGCCAAGCCGATTGCCGATAGCAATGCCATCGCCCAGGTGGGCACCATTTCCGCTGGTAACGACGAGGAAGTGGGTCGGATGATCGCCGACGCCATGGACAAAGTTGGCAAGGAAGGGGTGATTTCCCTGGAAGAGGGCAAGTCGATGACCACCGAGCTGGAGGTCACCGAAGGAATGCGCTTTGACAAGGGATACATCTCTCCCTATTTCGCCACCGACACTGAGCGAATGGAAGCCGTCCTCGACGAGCCCTACATTCTGCTCACCGACAAAAAGATCGGCCTCGTGCAGGATCTCGTGCCCGTACTCGAGCAGATTGCTCGCACTGGCAAGCCTCTGCTGATCATCGCTGAGGACATCGAGAAGGAAGCTCTTGCCACTTTGGTGGTGAATCGTCTGCGCGGTGTCCTGAACGTGGCTGCGGTGAAGGCTCCCGGTTTTGGTGACCGCCGCAAGGCCATGCTGGAAGACATGGCTGTGCTGACCAATGGTCAATTGATCACTGAAGACGCCGGTCTGAAGCTTGAGAACGCCAAGATCGAGATGCTTGGCACTGCGCGTCGCGTGACCATCAACAAGGACACCACCACGATCGTGGCCGAAGGCAACGATGTGGCGGTGAAAGCGCGTTGTGAGCAGATCCGTAAGCAGATGGACGAAACCGAGTCCACCTACGACAAGGAGAAGCTTCAGGAGCGACTTGCCAAGCTCGCCGGTGGTGTTGCCGTGGTGAAGGTGGGTGCTGCCACCGAAACCGAGATGAAGGACAAGAAGCTTCGGCTTGAGGATGCCATCAACGCGACCAAGGCTGCTGTTGAAGAAGGCATCGTTCCTGGAGGTGGCACCACCCTTGCTCACCTGGCTCCCACACTCGAGCAGTGGGCATCGTCCAGCCTGGAGGGAGAGGAGCTGATCGGAGCCAACATTGTGGCTGCAGCTCTGACTGCACCACTGATGCGCATCGCTGAGAACGCAGGCGTCAACGGTGCTGTTGTGGCTGAAAACGTGAAGGCCAAGAACTTCAACGATGGCTACAACGCGGCCAACGGTGACTATGTCGACATGCTGGCTGCCGGCATTGTCGATCCCGCCAAGGTGACGCGTTCCGGTCTGCAGAACGCTGCGTCAATCGCAGGCATGGTGCTGACCACCGAATGCATCGTTGCTGACATGCCCGAGAAAAAAGACGCCGCACCAGCCGGTGGCGGCATGGGCGGTGGCGATTTCGACTACTGAGTCGCAGCTTCTCGATCAAAGCCGCCTCGGCGGCTTGTTAAGCCCCGCTGTTGCGGGGCTTTTTTGTTGTCAGCTCGGGATTGAATTCAGGCGGCCCGTGGCGCTTTTGTCGACGTCTCGGTTCTGGACGCCTCCAATCCCCTGCCCCTCAAAATGTTCGCAGTGAACAGTTTTTGGCGCAGAGGGTCTGAAATGGTATCGAGGGTTACAGAAAACACGTGTTTCAGCCTCGTCTGAGGCGATTTTTGATCGCCCTTTTGGTGGTTCCAGCATTTCAGCTGCTGAGTTCTGCCCTGCTGCCTGCGTACGCAGGTGATGCCTCACTTTCGGCTGCCGACAACACTCTGATCCTCACCTCGGCGGCACTTGTGCTGCTGATGACTCCTGGATTGGCGTTTTTCTACGGAGGATTCGTTCAGGCTCGCAATGTGCTCAACACGATGGCGATGAGCTTCGTGATGATGGGCATCGCCACGCTGGTGTGGGTCAGCTTCGGATTCAGTCTTGCCTTCTCCGACGGCGGAGCTCTGAATGCCGTCATTGGCAATCCCTTCTCCTTCGCCATGTTGGAGAACGTCCCTGACATTTGGCCTGGCCTGGCGATACCTGGCCTCAGCTTCGCTCTCTTTCAGGGCATGTTCGCGATCATCACTCCGGCTCTGATTTCAGGGGCCTTGGTGGAGAGGATCAGTTTTCGCTTCTGGTGCGTCTTCACCCCTGTGTGGCTCCTGGTGGTGTATGCCCCTCTTGCTCATATGGTCTGGGGAGGTGGTTGCCTTGGGAAAGACCTTGATTTCGCTGGAGGCACGGTGGTGCATATCAGCTCTGGTGTTTCTGCTCTCTTGCTTGCTGGCCTTGTTGGCTGGCGCAAGCAGTGGCCCAATTCGGTGCGCCCACCTCACGATGTGACTCAGATCTTGCTCGGCACTGGTCTGCTCTGGTTTGGCTGGTTCGGTTTCAACGGTGGCAGTCAGCTGAGTGTCAGTGGTGCGGAACTCCCCTTCACTACGACGCATATCTCTGCAGCAACTGGCTTGGTTGCTTGGTCATTGATCGAAACATGGCGTGATGGCAAGCCCACTGCTGTCGGTATGGCGACCGGGGCTGTGGCCGGTCTGGTGGGCATCACCCCAGCAGCTGGGTTTGTCACGCCGGGGGCTGGGATGGCGATCGGTGCGATCACTGGTCTGCTTTGTTATTGCTCTGTGCAGCTCAAGGTTTCGCTGCGTTTTGATGATTCCCTCGACACCTTTGCCGTCCACGGTGTCGGTGGCACAGTCGGCGCGATTCTGACCGGTGTCTTCGCTAGCACTGAGCTGATCGCCACTCACCCCGCAGCCCAGGTTTTTGCTGAGAAGGGCAGAGTTGGCTTGATTGCTGATCAGTTTCAGGTTGTGCTTGTGGCCTATGGGTTGGCGGCCCTTGGGACGCTGCTAATCGCAGCAGTCTTACGAGGTCTTGGCCTTCCGTTCCGAGTGACGGAAGAGGCTGAAAACCTTGGTGTTGATGTGCGTGAGCACGGTGAAGAGGCCTATCCGGAAAGGATTGGTTCTCCCCAGTTTCGTTAAGTCGCGATCCGCTAGGACCTGTTGTTGTCGGCCCTGCTGATTTAGTTCAGCCAGCCGGCACTCAGGATCACAGCCAGCGTCAGAAAGATGGCCAGGGTGGTCCAGGTGATGCGGTTGAGAGTCGCTTCAGCGCTGCTGGCACTGGTAAACGACGTACTACCACTGGCGGCGAGCCCACCCATGCCATCACCCTTGGGGCTGTGCAGCAGCACAAACAGGATCAGCAAAAGGCCGCTGCCGATCCAGATCCAGGAAAGAACGGTGGTAATCATGGGCAGATCTTATGTCCGAGCCGATCAGACCGGTTGTGGCAGGCGAGCGGTGGAGGGCACAGCTGTCTCGATTGGTTCGATCAGGGTGCTGCCGGTCATGGCATCGGGTTTCTCGAGATCGAGCAGCTGCAGAAGAGTGGGTGCGATGTCAGCCAGCCCGCCGTTATCCCGCAGGCGGATTGCATTGCCCATGCCGCGCAGTTTTCTGCGTTCTCCCTCCACGAGGATCAACGGCACAGGATTGGTGGTGTGGGCCGTCCAGGCTTGACCGTCATCGCCTTGCATTCGCTCGGCGTTGCCATGGTCTGCAGTGATGATCATCGTTCCTCCCATGCGTCCCACGGCATCGAGCAACCGTCCGATGCAATGGTCAACCGTTTGAATCGCCTCAGTTGCGGCTTCCATCACGCCGGTGTGTCCCACCATGTCTGGATTGGCGTAATTGATCACCACCAGGGAATAGATCCCCTTCTCGATGGCTTCAATGCAGCTCACGGTGAGGGTTTCAGCGTTCATGGCAGGGGCCTGGTCATAGGTGGCCACCCGCGGAGAGGGCACCAGATGGCGGTCTTCCCCCTCGAGAGGCTGCTCAACACCACCATTCATGAAGTAGGTGACGTGGGGGTATTTTTCGGTCTCTGCTGTTCTGTATTGGCGCAGTCCGCGTGATGCCACCACCTGGCCCAGCAGGTCATCCAGGGACTCGGGTGGGAATGCAACCTCCACGGGGAGGCCAGCCTCGTACTGCGTGAACGTGACCACATCCAGCCGAGGCTGATGGGGGCGCTCAAAATCAGAGAAATCCGTTCTGGCCAGGCACTGAATGATCTGACGAGCTCTGTCAGGTCTGAAGTTGAACATCAGTAAGGCATCGCCATCGTTGAGATGGGTTGCCTGTAGACGCGTGGGTTCCACGAACTCATCGGTGATGCCGCTGTCGTAACTGGCCTGCAGCGCCTCAGCGGCTGACATCTGGCTCACCGGAACGTCAGGAGAGGTGAGCAGTTCATGCGCGCGGGCTGTGCGTTCCCAGCGGCGATCGCGGTCCATGGCCCAGTAGCGACCGCAGAGGCTGGCGACTTCACCCACTCCACTGGCCTGGATGGCCTCCTCGACTTGTTTCAGATAAGCCGGAGCACTCTGAGTGGGGGTGTCACGTCCGTCGGTGATCGCATGGATCGCAACATGTTTCAGGCCTTCGTCGGCTGCCCATCGCAGGAGTCCACAGAGGTGATCCACATGGCTGTGCACACCACCGTCCGAGCAGAGGCCCAGCAGGTGAAGCGTGCCGTTGCTTGCACGCAGGCGTTCGGCCAGTTCACGCAGTTTCGGAACAGCACGCAACTGGTTGTCGCGAACCGTGTCGCCGATCCGCACGAGTTCCTGGCGGATGATCCTGCCCGCGCCGATGGTGAGGTGCCCGACTTCGGAATTACCCATTTGTCCATCAGGCAATCCCACATGGGAGCCGCTCGCCTGGATCAGTGTCTGGGGATAGGCGTGACGCAGCGCATCCATCACAGGAGTGCTGGCAGCTCGGATGGCGTTGTGGTCCGTGTCGCTGCGTTCGCCCCACCCGTCCAGGATCGCCAGAACAACGGGAGCAATGGATCGCTCCCTGCTTGGTCGTCCTGTATGGCGATCGGCAACGTTCACTCAGCTCTATCCGTTCTTAAGGTCTTCTCTAGATTCATAAGTTACCCCCGGATCCCGCCCCTGGTGAACTCCTGTGCTGACGATGGTCAGCTTTTGCGGATCTGACAGGTGATATCCGACATACAGTCATCTATCCCACTGCATCGGTCATGGTGACGTCTGGGAACAGTGAGCGGATCGAGATCCTTTCAGCCGAGGACGTCGGCAGAACTCTGTCGCGCCTGGCTTCCCAGGTTCTTGAATGCGTGGGAGAGGTCGAGCAGTTGCTGCTGTTGGGAATTCCCACCCGTGGCGTTCAGTTGTCAGCAGTGCTGGCGCGATTCCTTCAAGAGCAGAGCGGTCAGGCGATTGCCCAGGGCACGCTCGATCCGACCTTCCATCGCGATGATCTCGAGCGAGTGGCCATGAGGCCTGTGCAGGCGACTGAGCTGCCGGTGAGTGTCGAAGGTCGTGATGTGTTGTTGGTTGATGACGTGATTTTCACTGGCCGAACCGTGCGTGCTGCGCTGGAAGCGATCCAGGCCTGGGGACGGCCCCGCAGGGTGATGCTGCTGGTGATGGTGGACCGCGGCCATCGGGAGCTGCCGATTCAGCCTGATTTCTGCGGTCGATCCGTTCCCACGCGGCGGACCGAAACCATCGAGCTCAGGCTGCTGGATATTGATGGGGAAGAAGGCGTTTTTCTGAGGAGTGTTCAGGCGGAGAACTGAATGTCCTCCCTGCTCACGGTCTTCATCGTCTCTTCGCTTTACAGAGGCTCTCTGGTCCTTCCTCAACAAGAACGCCGCCCAGATCAGCACACCCGGCAACGAAGGCACTCCACGGATCCATGCCGCTGGACAGCCGCTCTTCGACAGCTGTATTCAGACGTTCAGGATCCACCGTGTGAGCCGGTAGAGCCCCATGGCTGTGATGTTCCTGCCGATCGCGCAGATTCTGGATGGCTTCCTCCACCTGTCTGCGAAGAGGTAGGGCATGGTCCTGCCACCAGGGGTGGTCCAGTTGATTCAGCACGCTCAGTGCTTCCCACCACTGCTGTCGTTGCACTTTGTCCCTCAGCCGCTCGTGATCGACTTTGTTGCGGTTCCAGGTCTCGCGCAGGCTGTCGCTCAGCTGTGTCCCCGGCCTCTGGCCCTTTTGTTCCAGAGGCTGGAGGGTGATGAGGGCCAGTTTGAGATCTCCCGCTCGGAACTGATCCAATGCCCGCTCACGCAGGGTCTGGCGCCACAGGAGCAATCTGGATTGATCTTCGCGTCGCTGCTCTTCGCTGCCCACATTCGAATTGACAAGCTGTGACTGCAGGGTGAGTGCTTGACTGCTGTCGCCTCCTTTCCAGGCCAGTTCAGCCTGGCGTCGACGGCAGACCGCCTGCTCACTGGGTGCTTCCCGGTCCAGCCATCGCAGTGCTGCCAGCTGTTCGCCATAGCGCAGGCAGGCCTCAAGATCTTCCCGTGAAGCTGCTTCACGAAGGCGACCCGGTAACTGCTGTTCCCACCAGTACGCATAACCACAAAGGGCTGCGACACCACCCAGTGTGGCGATCAGCCAAAACCTTGGGAGATGGCGACGCAGCGCCAAGGGTGGTCAGGGAACGACAAACTCCTTTCTATAAATGTTGTCGCCAACACACACGTTCTTGTGGACGGCACGATCACCGCACGGTCCCGAGTGGTCTCGGGTCCAGGCTTTCTCCGGTCCGCAGATCCTCTCCCTCCAGGATCAGTTCCGCCTGATCATTGAGATGGAAACGAAGTTTCAAGCAATCTTCTCCAGGTTGTCCAGGAGGGTCCAGGGGGAGCTCACAGGCGGTGTCTGGTCGCCTTGTGACGTCATCCCATCCATCGGTTTTTTCAATGACCTTGGGCAGTCCATTGATCATCACCACTTCATGTCTCGTCTCTCCCCTGGATTCTCCAAGCACCAGCTCAAGTGATTGCTGGTCTGGACCACTGGCGCTCAAGATCAATTCCAACGGCTTGCTGGAGGGCCAGGGCTGACCCGGTAGGAACAGGGGATGCCAGTGATGGGTGTTGCTGCGTTGGTTCCAGCAGCGCAGTGAGATTCCCCGCTGCAGCAGGTCCTGCATGCGAACTCCTGGAGTGAGGCTCAGGGCGCCGCAGGCCACCGCCTCCATTGGCGGCGGTGTCAGCAGTGGTGTGGGCGCAAGCTTCTCGGTGAGCCAATCGCGCAGCAGGAGAAGATGGGCGCCCCCTCCGACCACCACGACACCATCGAGATTTTCGGCAGGACAGCCGTTGAGTTCCGCATCACGCAAGGTCTTGTTAAGCAGTCCTTCGAGGGCGTCAAACAGCCCTCGCTCCTGGAGCAGTCGACTGAACTTGTGTCGATCCATCGAGAGCTTGCTCGGCGCATCAAGATCAGGGCTATTGGCTGTTTCTGTGAGGCTCTCCCGATTGGGGATATTGGGATCGCTAAGGCGACATTTGAGGCGTTCCGCCGCATTCAGCAGAGCCATCAGACCATTGCCTTCCTCCGGCAGGCCCTCTGGACAGAGTTCGTCGAGAATCCAGCGATCAAGATCCCTGCCACCCAGGTTGATTCCGGCTTTGCCGAGCACTTTGGCCTGACGAAGTGTCTGACGGCTGTTGGTGAGGTCCTGGCCGCGGAAGCGAAGCAGCTGGGCCACTGGGGCAGCACGACCTTCACCTCCCTCGAGAGCGACCAGGGAAAGATCCAGAGTTCCTCCACCGAGATCGACCACTAAAAGCTTGGATCCAGCTTCCAGGCCAGCGCCGAGTGCAGCTGCCGTTGGCTCATCCACCAGGGCGATCTCTGCAACCTGCATCGGTTCGCAGGCTTTGAGAAGCCAGTCGCGATAGCCGGAGCCCTGATCCACGGGGGCTGTCAGCACCAGGCGTTCGATGCTGAGTTCAGGGGGCATCCGCTTCCAGATTTCAGTCAGAAGCCGCGCGCCAGCCTGTTCCGGGCTGAGCCGTCTCTCGGCACTCTGCGGATCTGATGCCATGCCGATCCAACGCTTGAAGTCGCGGTGGAGCTGAGGGGCATCGCGTTCATGCAGGCCGTTTTCCAGCACCTCAAGCCCAACCAGCGCAGGACCTGAGACCGCATCCTCCGCCCAGATCAGCGATGGGATCGCTCCTGTCTCACGGGTAATGGCAGGTAGATCGAGCAGATCTATTTCAGATCGCTCAGCAGACTGAAAAGCCACCACCGTGGTGGTGCTTCCTAGGTCGATCGCCAGGGTGCCGACGTTGTAAGACGCGTCGGAAACCTGAAGGTTTTGTTCGGCAGCGAGGGGCTGAACCACCGCTATGGGCAGGTTGGAGTCAGGTCGAGGCTACGGGGAGCAACGATGGATCGCTTAAGACGGCTGGTGTTTTCCTTTTATCGGGAGGATCCGCAGATCGAGGCTGAGCTCGAACCGCTTCGAGACTGCAGGATGTCACGCAGCTGGGGCAGCATCCGCATCGAGTGTGTAGATGCGCAGCACCTCGAGGAGGTGAGCGCACTACTCAGTTATTTACGTCGACCTCTGGCAGCGATGGGGCTGGGTCGCCAGATCGTTCTGAGGGTTCCAGGGCGTCCGCAACGCAGCTATCCCATGCATGTTCCTTTCCACAGCGATCTGCTCACTTAGAATTCAGGATTCTTGTGTTGTTGGCATGCTCTCTGCCGGAGTCGATCATCAGGATCTCGCCAAGCGCGGTGAAAGCCTGATCCGTCAGTCCAGCAATCGTTATCTGACCACTGTTCGGATTGCTTTCCGTGCCAAGCAGCGTCGCTTCGACGATTTCGATGGTCTGCTTGAAGAGTCCAGCGTGAAGCCTGTTCAACGCGCCATCGTTGAACTGAGTGACGAACAGGATCAGCCTGATCTCCTTCCTGGATGATTCAACAGGAGGGCCCCGGCTGGAGATTGTCCAGGGACCCTTCCCGCTCAGTGTTTTCCGTCCTCATTGGTGGGGAACACTGGGCTCTCGAACTCACTGAGAGTGAGGCCTGCGAGCTGGCTTCACTGATCGCTGATCTGACAGATCAACATCGCTCCATTTGCGATCAGCTCATGGCGGAGGAATCCATCAGCGTGGAATTGGAGCGTGGCAGTTGGTGGGCTTGCCTTGAAGGTGATCGTTCGCGCTGGTCGCTTCGAGGTATCTGCCGCGGTGATGGTGTTCAGGCTCGTGGCCTCGAGGTCTGCTGGCCTGACCCTGCTGCGCAGGCCATCGCCGAGGCGATGAGAACGGTGTGGGACAGCAGCAAAGATTAGAGCAGCTAATCAATGGCTCTTCATTGATTTTCCCCCGGTCTTTCCCACGCTGGAAGGGGTGTTTTCCACAGGCTTCAGAGCGTTTGGGTTGGTATGGCCGACGTCTGTGGAAAACCGGATTCAGAGGGTCGGTTTTGGTTGACGAATCACGCCGATGGCTCTTTCGCAACTAGGGGAGAAGATCGCTTGCTGGAAATGGTTCTGGCGGCTGCAGTCTCACTGGGAGAGTCAGTGGGAATGGCTCCGGAGCTGCTTCTTGACTCGGACCGGTATCTGTGGAGAACTAGTTGGCATTCGAAGCGTTTGCATGCAGTTGGCCGATCAGTTAAAGCAGGCTCAGGCATCAGCACCAGGCCAGGTTGTCGAGGCGGCCACTGCTGCTGAGGAGTCAGCAGTGAGCTTTCAGTCCGAGCTTCCTCAGCCCCTGCAGCAAGCCATGGTTGCGTTCATTGAACGCTGCCCGAACTGGGATCAATACCGCCTGGTTCAGGCCGCTCTGGCCGGATTCCTGATTCAGCACGGAGTGGAGTCAAGAGAAATCACGCGCCTTTATGTGGGCAACATGTTCCGTCGAGAATCCCTGACCCAGGGCGTCTGAGTCCGGCAACTTGCCATCAGCAGTAAGGCGCTGAACGGAAGACTCAGCAGCAGGCCGATGAAGGCTCCCATCAGGCCAATCAGGTTGACCCCGATCAGCAGACCAAGCAGAGCCAGAACTTTCAGCCGATTGGTCTGAACCAGCCGGCGACTGTGTTCCATCGCTGCCAGTGGACGATGACCGTGATGGATCAGAAGTGGAAGGGCCAGGATCTGGCTCAGGGTCCAGAGGCTCAGTGCCAATGCTCCAGCGATCAGAATCAGAGCCGAGAGCACGCCGCTCTGCCTGGCAATCACTGCGCCGATGATCCTGATGGTGTTCAGGCCTCCGATCAGGATCACCCCTTCCAGCAGCACTAGGGCGGCTGTTTGCCGGAAGATCCATCGCAGTTGTTGACGCTCCTGGGCAGGCTCGTCCTCTTGTGCTGTTTGGATCGAAGGAAGCAGTTGGTCGGCCAGGCGCAGCAAGGCCACAACTGCTAGGAGCGTCGCGGGAATCGTTGCAACAAAGAGCACATCGCTGATGGTTGACTGCCACCAGCCATCTCCCTGCTGAAGATCCTTAGAGATCAAACTCAGGCCTGTAACAGTGATCAGCATCAGAGCTGTGAGGCCCACAAAGCGCCAGGGAGCCTGGCTGAAACCGACCCAGGCTCTGGGAATGATGGTTGTGAAAGGAATTCGCTCTGTCAGGCGATGTTCCCTTGGTTCATTGAATTGAGCCAAGTCGCTTGAGGAGGTCTTGGGCGATTCGGTCATCCACAGGAAGAATCGACAGTCGATTGCCTCGTCGAACGACGGCTAGTTCTTCCGGTTGATAGGACTGACGCAAGTCCTCAAGACTCAAGATGTCTTGAAATCTGCCTCGATAGGCCAGACGCACGCAGTCCCAGCGTGGTGCCTCGGGTTTCGACGCAGGGTCGTGATATTTGGATGATGGATCGAATTGAGTGGGATCTACCAGTCCTGTTTCCGTCACCTCCATCAGGCCGATGATCCCAGGGGGCTTGCAATTGGAGTGATAGAAGAAGGCCTGATCGCCAACAGCCATCGTGCGCATGAAATTACGCGCCTGGTAATTGCGAATCCCGTCCCAGAGAGTTGTCTGCTCCTGCTCAAGATGATGAATCCCGTAAACATCGGGTTCACTTTTCATCAGCCAGTAGGCCACGCGTTCTACGAAATTTTTCCCAGACTAGGTTGATCGATTAGTTTCGATCAGCTTCCGGAAGTGATTGCCACGAGCTTCAAAATCGGAGTACTGATCAAAGCTGGCGCATGCAGGTGACAACAGAAGGCTTGCAGCCTGCTGCTGTCGGGCCAGTTCCAGGGCGTGCGGAACAGCCTCATCCAGGCCTCGATGCGTGCTGACAGCACCGGGGAAGGCAGATGCTTCGATCAGGCCGCGCAGTTCGTCTGCTCCGGCGCCAAACAGCACAACAGCGCTGCTGCGCTCCTTCAGAAGTTGCAGCCAATGCTGAGCGTCGCCTTGCTTGGTCTGACCTCCTGCAAGCAGCACGACCGGATTGGGTACGGACTGCAGACCCACGGCAGCTGCGTCGTAGTTGGTTGCCTTGCTGTCGTTGAAAACAGCAACGCCTTGAACGGTTCCGAGCGATTCGAGTCGATGGGGAACCCCATCGAAGCAGCGCAACGCTGATTCAATGGTTTCCGGGGGTAATCCAGCCTCGAGAGCCGCTGCAGTAACCAAAAGCATGTTCTGAAGGTTGTGCTTTCCAGGCATGGCGAGAGCATTGGCGCAGAAGAGCTTTCGCTCTCCTTCGCAGACCCAGCCGTCATCACTCAAGCTCAACCGATCGCTGGCGCTGTCTGAGCACGTCTGGCCGGTGCTGACCCAGCTCACTTGGGTTTCTCCCCAGCCGCCGCGAGTTCGGCTGATATCAGGGTCATCGCCATTGAGAATTGCCAGCTGGGACCGTTCAAGCAGTCCGCGCTTGATCGCTCGATAGGCGTCTAACGATCCATGTCGCTCCAGGTGGTCAGGGGTCAGCGTCGTCCAGATCCCGATGCGCGGAGCGACGTCGTTGGCCGCTTCAATCTGATAGCTGCTCATCTCCATGACCACCCAGTCGGGCAGAGGGCTGGAGCCTTCAAGGCAACCCAGAGCCAGTTCTGCGGCGGAATACCCCACATTCCCGGCCATAGGAGCCTTTAACCCCCCATGCTTGAGCACGTGGTGGAGGAGATGGGTCACGGTGGTCTTCCCATTGGTACCGGTGATGCCAATCCAGGGATGTTTTTTGAGGGTCTCCCAGGCCAGAGCCATCTCTCCCTTCACCGGAACTCCCCGGGTTCGTAACGCCTCGAGAGTTGGATGACTCCAGGCGATGCCAGGACTGATGACTACCTGATCGATCTGATCGAGCCAGGGCTCGAAACTGGAGATCTCCAGAGGTTGTCCGAGCTGGACATCAATACCCTGCTGTCTGAGCTCCGCGGACTTTCGCGTGCAAGCGTCGTTCTCAGCTTTCTCGAGAACCACCACCTCAGATCCCTGGGCCTTGAGCAGACGGGCTGCCCCGATTCCAGAGCGTCCGAGTCCGACCACGACACTCAAGGTCATGCTTTTCGTTCTCTGCTCACGAGGGAAGTGGGCGATACTGGAATCGAACCAGTGACTCCTACCGTGTCAAGGTAGTGCTCTACCTCTGAGCTAATCGCCCGCATTTTCACCCTTCAGAGGATCTGCGGTGACGGTTGAGCGCTTGCCAACCGGATGGGACTGAAGTTAGCAGCTCACCGGCGCAGCATCTCCACTCGCCAGCGATCGCGTTTGGTGATTTCGAGATTTAAAACTTCCACGCTTCCCCGGTCCTGAAGCTGGAGTCGGTCGCCGACTTTCAGCTCACGACTCGCCTGCCGGACGGGATGCCAGTTGAGCCGCAGCTTTCCATCCTTGATCTGACGAATCACTTTGGAGCGCGACAGTCCGAAACCCGCTGAGGCGATGGCATCCAGGCGGCAGGATGCCTCCACGCTGGTCAATCGCTTTGGCAGTCTTTGGGCAGGCCACTGCAAGTCGTCGATGCTGACCGCCTCGACGGTCAGCGTGACGTCGCGCACTTGTCCGGTCAGGCCGTTGAGATGAAGTGCGGCCTCTGGTGTGCAGACGGCCTGGGCGCCACGATCTCCCCGAAGCCAGAGATCGCCGAGGTCATCAGCTTTCACACCAAGATCCATCAGGGCCTGGCGCATGTCTTGCGGTTCAGCCCGATCAAACAGGAAATTGCCCTCAAGCCTCAATCCAGAGATTGGAGTTGGTTCCACTGGCAGTTCCTGATCGCTGCGACTGAGCTGGAGACGACAGCGTTCGGTGTCTGGTCTTCCACCGTCGCGGACCACTCGCAGTTCAGTGAGCGATTCGAGGCGGCGCGAGTCCTCCAGTTCAGGTCCGCTTAAAAAGCTGCTCCAGCTCGGTTGCCAGGTGCGCAGCACTTCTTCCGCCTGTTCGATCAGGCGATGCATGGCCTCTGGCTCAGCGAGCCCTTCGATCAACGTCTCACGGGGAAGACTCACAGCTCACTCAGGCGGACCACTTGCTGAGGACGAACTTTCTGAACGAGTTGCCAGGGCACTTCAAGCCCTGCTGGGGTCTCGAGCAGCAGCAACCAGAACCGCTCGTTATGCCGGTTGCGCAGGATCCGGACTCCGTCCTCATTGTCGGAGGGAACACTTGCTGCCGCGGCGTAGCTCCCCATCAATCCTGACCCCATGCCGAGCAGGCCGCCGATCAGTGCTTCTCCAACAGCGCCGAAGCGCGCAAAGGTATCGAGCGTGGTGATCTGAGTGAAGGTCAACCCAGCCATGAAGCCGAAGGGCATCAACCAGCGAGACATGGAACGCTGGCGGCGGCTGCGGGCCATGCTCGGGTTCAGCAGATCGACCTGGTCAATCTGCTCCGCCTTGAGGCGGCCTGCTTCAGTCCCTTCATCCGCTTCAGGCGCGACCAGCACGACTTGGATGAGTGGTTTACCGGACTCCTCAAGGTCCTGGACAAGAGTCTCGGCGGCGGCGCGTTCTTTGAGCACCAGGACGCAGACAGGCATAAGCGGAGCGGTGCGGACAGCCATTCTCCACGGAAGTTCAGGACTTCAGGGGGAAGCTTGGCTTCGGAGCACGTCAAACTCCCTTCCCAGCAGTGATGTTCGGACCGATCTCTAAACTTCTGAACGGCTTTCTCTCCGCCGCTGGATGACCAAAGTTCTTGTTTCAGACCCCATTGATCAGGCTGGGATCGACATCCTCGGGCAGGTCGCCCAGGTGGACCAGCGGACAGGCCTGTCTCAGGACGAGCTCAAGTCAATCATCGGTGACTATGACGCTCTGATGATTCGCTCGGGCACTCAGGTCACTGCCGATGTGATCGAGGCGGCGGACCGTCTGCGCATCATCGGTCGGGCCGGCGTGGGGGTCGACAATGTTGATGTTCCTGCCGCCACCCAGAGAGGTGTGCTGGTTGTGAATTCACCCGAGGGCAACACGATCGCGGCTGCGGAGCATGCCCTGGCCTTGTTGTTGTCTCTGTCTCGCCACGTGCCTCAGGCGCATGCATCGATGCGAGCCGGTGCCTGGGACCGCAAGAAATATGTGGGCAATGAGCTCTACAAAAAGGTTCTTGGGGTTGTGGGTCTGGGCAAAATCGGCTCACACGTCGCCAAGGTTGCCAAGGCGATGGGGATGGAGGTGATCGCGTTCGATCCCTTCATCTCCGCTGACCGGGCTCAGCAGATGCAGGTCCGACTCACGACCCTGGAGGATCTGTTCCGTCAGGCCGACTACATCACGCTGCACATTCCCAGAACGCCCGATACCGAAAATCTCGTGAATGCGGAACTGCTCCGCTCAATGAAATCGACGGCCAGGATCGTGAACTGTGCTCGGGGAGGCATTGTTGACGAGGCTGCCATCGCCGAAGCCATTGATAACGGTGTGATTGCTGGTGCCGGTTTGGATGTCTTCGCCTCTGAACCTTTGGACCAGGACTCTCCACTGCGTGCAGTCGAGCGCGGGCTGGTGTTGACGCCTCACCTCGGGGCTTCCACCGAGGAAGCCCAGGAAAATGTGGCCACCGATGTGGCTGAGCAGATCCGCGATGTGCTGCTTGGACTCCCAGCTCGCAGTGCCGTCAATATTCCAGGTCTCAGCGCCGAGATCATGGAGCGTCTCAAACCCCACCTGCAGCTCGCCGAAACCCTCGGCCTACTCGTGAGTCAGCTGAGCGGTGGCCAGGTGCAGGAACTGGAGGTGCGTCTTCAGGGTGAGTTCGCCACCCATCCCTCACAGCCCCTTGTGGTGGCAGCACTCAAGGGACTGCTCACCAGCGCTCTCGGAGAGCGCATCAACTACGTCAATGCCTCTCTCGAGGCCAAGGGGCGCGGCATTCACGTGCTGGAGGTTAAGGACGATGCCAGCCGCGATTTTGCGGGGGGGTCCCTGCAGCTCACCACCCGCGGTGGACAGGGTGGTCACAGTGTGACCGGTGCGGTGTTCGCGGATGGTGAACTGCGGGTCACCACCATCGACGAATTCCCGGTGAATGTGCCGCCGAGCCGACACATGTTGTTCACCCGCCATCGGGATATGCCTGGAATCATTGGCCATCTCGGATCGCTTCTGGGTGAACACAACGTGAACATCGCCTCAATGCAGGTGGGGCGGAGGATTGTGAGGGGAGACGCCGTGATGGTGCTCAGTATTGATGATCCGATTCCGCCTGCGCTTCTGGCCACCATCAACGGCATCAACGGGATTCAGGAAGCCCATCCCGTCACGCTGTGATGTGGTGGCGTTTGTCTCTGCCGGTTCAGACTGAGCTGGAGGAGTCGCTTCTCTGGAAGCTGAACGTTCTCGGTCTACACCGGGTGGCTACACAACATGCACCTGAGACGCCTGAGCAACGCACTCTTCTGGCCTGGTTGCCGGCCCATGAATGGCCTGAGGACCAGCGATCTGAGCTAATCAGCAGCCTGATCCCTCTGGCTGAAACCTTCGGCCTCACTCTGGCTCAGCCGGTTTGGGATGAACTAGCTGATGAAGACTGGAGCCTCAGCTGGAAACAGCACTGGCAGCCAGACCCTGTGGGTGAGAGGCTGCTCATCCTGCCGGCCTGGCTTGATGTGCCTATCGAGCATGCTCAAAGGCTTGTCTTGAAGATGGATCCAGGCAGTGCATTCGGGACCGGCAGTCATCCCACCACCCGCCTCTGTCTTGAAGCACTTGAGCAACAGCCCCCCTCAGGCTTGAGGGTTGCGGATCTGGGTTGCGGAAGTGGAGTGCTTGGACTTGCGGCACTCGGGCTTGGGGCTCGTCAAGTGCTGTCTGTCGACACCGATTCCTTGGCTGTCAGAGCAACGACCGACAACGCAGTTTTGAATAACCGTTCTGTGGATGCTCTCAGGGTGAGCCAGGGGTCGGTAGAGGTGCTGGCGACGCTGCTTGAGGGTCAGCCTGCAGATTTGCTTCTCTGCAACATCCTTGCTCCGGTGATTGAGGCCCTTGCTCCTCACTTTCAAGCGGTGCTCCGGCCTGGGGGGCGGGGGCTGCTGAGTGGCTTGCTGGTGGAACAGGCACCGAGGCTCACAGAAGTGCTGGGGAGCCTGGGCTGGTTGGTTGAGCCGCTTGCTGAGCAAGGTCGATGGGGCTTGCTCGAGATTCGGCGCTAGCCTTGATAAGCGAGCCTTATAAATTCTTCTGTTTTGATTGGCCTTACACCGAAACAGGCGTTCAAGCGTGTGCCTTGACGCCTAGACGATGTAGAAATGATCAGTCCGGCAGGCTCGTTTGTTACGAGCCTCTGCAAATTCACTCTATCCATGGCTTCTTACAAGGTCACCCTGGTCGCCGAAAGCGAGGGTCTCAACAAGACCATTGAGGTTCCCGACGATCAGTACATCCTCGATGCCGCTGAAGAGCAAGGCATTGACCTGCCTTATTCCTGCCGTGCGGGTGCCTGCTCGACCTGTGCAGGCAAGATCACCTCGGGAACTGTTGATCAGTCCGACCAGAGCTTCCTTGACGATGATCAGATCGAAGCAGGATTCGTGCTGACTTGCGTGGCCTACCCCACCTCCGACTGCACCATCAAGACCCATGCTGAGGAAGAGCTCTACTGAGCTTCAGGACTTTTGATCCCCAGCCCTGGCGACAGGGTTGATTGCCACCTCCCCGCGGGGGTGGCTTTTTACTGTCAGTGTGGTGCCACGTGGCTCTCTTGCCGATGACCGCCGTTCCCGCTGCACCGCTGAGACCTGAGGTGGAACGGTTGCTTGATCATGGATCGGTTCACACCAGTCCTGGAGGCCAGTACAGCTTTCGAGTGATTGGGCCTTGCTGCCGCCTCTACGACCGCGAAGAACTCCCCTGGCCCTGTTGTCGGCTGGCATGGCGCAGCAAGGAGCCAAGCTGGCGCCGTGTGGGCCGTCGCTTTGTTGCTGATCTCGGTTCGCGTCGTTGCCCGTCTTATTCCGTTGAACTGCTTCAGCCTGGATCGAGACCAACGGTCACTGTGCTCACTCTTTTTCCCATGCGCTTCTCGGCTGAGATGCAGGAGTGGTGGTACAGCCGTCGACCTAGATCCATGGATCCGGGCAATCTTGCGCCCTGAAGGCCCACATGTTGTCCAATCAGTTCAGCTGATCGATCCGGCGTTGACCGGATCGATCTATGTGAATCAGAAGTAAATCTTGCCGCCGCCCCATTCCTGGCCGAGAACTTTCGGTGCCACGAGGATGTAGGCCGACATCAGCTCTAGATCTTCATCGGTGAGATCACGCATCGCCGGATACAGGTCACGGCTGCGCATGCTGGGGTGAAGATCGGCAATGCTGTACTCGCCGTCGTAGGAGGTGGGGTCCTGCATGTAGTCCACCAGCGCGGCGATGTTGTCGCGCGATGGTGTGGCCAATGCCAGGGTCTCAGGATCGAGGCCAACGTTTTGGTTGGTCTTGGTGATGCCGCCGGCATGGCATGTGCCGCAGCTGGTGTTGAACACCTTGCGCCCTGCCTTGACCTGCTGCTCGCTGAAGGTCACTGCGGTGCCTTCAGGGTCGGAAGGAACGGTCAGTGTCTCGGCATCCCACTGGGCGGCCTGAGCGGGGGAGCTGATCCACAAGACAGCCAGCACCGGCAGGACGATCAGCAGTCGGCTCAGCGACTGTTGCAGGTTGGAGAGAAAAGGAACCATGAAGGATGCCAGAGACTGATGGATACAGCGCACCAAGCTCTTGTATCACGCTGCAGTATCAAAGTGACGCTGTTCAGGCTCCACCGATCACGAACTGTTGCAGCATGCAGTCCGTGATGAAGCGGTCACATCGAGGCAGAGGAAGTCTTTCGCTAAGACCGTGTTCGGGAAAATTGCTTTGGCTTCTGCCAGTAGATCGTCTGCTGTCACTGCGTTTCCAGGCGCATAGCGGGGGCTGAGATGGGTGAGCACAAGTTGGCCGACACCCGCTTCAGCCGCGGTCTGGGCTGCCATCGTGCTGGTGGAGTGCTGACGCTGGAAGGCCATGTCGGCCTCCGCATGGGAAAAGGTGGATTCGTGAATGAGCAGGTCGGCACCCCTCGCCAGGTTCACGGCCGCTTCGCAGAACACGGTGTCCGTGCAGTACACAAGGCTTGCTCCGGCTCTCTCCGGCCCGCTCAGCGTTCTGCCGTCGATCCGCCGTCCATCCTCCAGGGTGACCGTTTCCCCCCGCTTGAGGGAGGCATAAACCGGCCCGGGGGGGATCGCCAACTCCTGTGCTTTTTTGATGTCAAAGCGACCCGGCTTCGGTTTTTCCTCAACGCGATAGGCATAGGCAGGAACGCGATGGTGCAGCGGTGTGGCCCGCACGGTGAGATCTGCGTCCTCAAAAACGATCCGATTCGCTTCAGCGGCACTGCGGACCTGGTGCACCTCGAGGGGATAGCCAATCCTGGTTGAGCTGGTTCGCAACACCCCCTCCAGATAGCTCTCGAGGGGATCGGGTCCGTATAGATCCACCCCACCACTGCTGCCGCTCAGGCCAAGACTGGCCAGCAGGCCTGGAAGACCAAAAACGTGGTCACCGTGCATGTGCGTGATGAAGATCCTGCGCAGCTGCGACAGCCTCAGATCACTGCGCAGGAACTGATGCTGGGTTCCTTCACCACAGTCGAACAACCACAGTTCCGAGCGCTGAGCCAGTCGCACGGCCACCGCTGAAACGTTGCGGGCTCGGGTTGGGACTCCAGAACTGGTGCCCAGAAAGGTGACCTGCACGGCATGGTGGGCTCAATGGTCAATCTGCCATGAAGGCCTGGCTGCAGTCCGCTGGGCGGGGCACACTGAGCAACCATTGGCCTCCCGAGTGGTTCTGCACATCTCCATCGGTCGGGCTGCTGCTGGAGTGGCTCTGATGCTGCCAGTTGCAGTGGTTGCTCTGGTTGCTGAAGCCAGGACTGCGGTGACCGCTCAGGAGCCGCAGATGCGTGTGTTGGTGGCCGAAGGTTCGGAGTTGATCCTGCGCGCCGATGGCGATCAGCCCCTGCTGGTGCACGGCCTCGCCAACAACGAACGCCGCCTCCAGCGTCTGCAGGTTCGCTTGCGGGATGGTCGGCTGACGATCGCGGATGGCCGGGCCGATGGCCATGCCTCGCTTCGGATCAGCACGACTGACCCTCGCGGTATCTGGCTCGGGCGCCGCCGTTATCGCGGTGACCTGCTGCTGGTGGTCCGCGGCGGCAGGATCCAGGCGATCAATCAGCTGGGTATCGAGACGTACCTTCCCAGTGTTGTGGGCAGTGAGATGCCAGCAAAGTGGCCTCTGGCAGCTCTGCAAGCTCAGGCCGTCGCTGCTCGGACCTACGCCCTCCGCCAACGAGGACGCAAGGCGGATTTCGATGTGAAGGCCACGGTGAGCAGCCAGGTCTACAAGGGAATCGAATCTGAAACTCCAAGAACCAGGGAAGCGGTTGCCACAACGCGCTCGCTGGTTCTGGTGCATGGCGGCCGTTTGATCAATGCTGTTTTTCACAGCAGTTCAGGGGGATCCACTGAGCCCAGTGGCGAGGTTTGGCAAAACCAGCTCCCCTACCTCGTGAGCGTTCAAGATCACGACCAGCACAGTCCTGTGCATCGCTGGAACCAGCGTTTCGAGGCCGGTGATCTACGCCGCCGCTTTGAGGAGACTGGCGGACTGGAGCGGTTGAGTGTGCTCAGCACCAGCTCCACCGGCAGGGTGCGTTCAGCGCGGATTCAAGGCCCGCTTGGATCATTGGTGCTCACGGGTCGTCAACTGCGACAGCGCCTGGGCTTGAAGAGCACGATGGTGAGCTTTTCCCTGCTGCAGGGAGACCGCGGAGATGCAATCGAGTCCATCGATCCTGTGGATCATGGTTCGGAATCACCGCCGCAGCTGATCGGACTCTGGCGTGATTCCGCCAGCGGTCTCAGCGGACCGGCTGATCAGGGCCCAGCCGGTCGCGTCATTGCAGCACCCCCCTTGCCTCCTCCTCCACTCAGCTCGCGCCGAGCCTCATTGATCCCCGCTGGAAGAACTCCAAGAACTTCTCGCGGCACGATTGTGCTGGAAGCAGAAGGCCAGGGTTATGGCCACGGTGTGGGCATGAGCCAGTGGGGAGCCCACGGTCTGGCCAGTCAGGGCGCTGATTTCCGTGAAATTCTCCATCACTACTACCGCGGGGCAACGATCAGGCCGTACCGACCGGCTGATGACCCATCAGTGGCATTCAGGGCCGGTTCGGAGCCAGCCTTGATGGGTTGACCTGCCGCGATCGTTGCGTGCCCCAGTTTCTGTCCAGATGTGCGGTGCAGCACCGCCCGGATCCGCGCGCATTGATGGAGGCGATTGTGGATCATGTGGCTGCCTATCTCGCCACGGCCCTTGACCATGAGCGCTTCAAGCCGCTGGGAATGGCGACCGGAAGGACCATGGAACCCTTTTACGCGGCCCTGGTTCAGCGTTTGATGACATGGCCGGCGCCGCAGCTTGAACAGTTGAAGCGCTGCTGGCTGAGTTTCAACCTTGATGAATACGTTGGCCTGCCGCCAGGCGATAGCCGCAGCTTCGCCGCCTACATGCATGCCCAGTTGGGTTGTCATCTCGAGCTTTCTCCCTGCCAGTTGCAGCTGCCGGATGGAACGGCCAAAGATCCTGCCGAGGAGGCGAGACGCTATGGATCTGCGCTGCATCACGCAGGGGGGATTGGCCTTCAGCTGCTGGGCCTAGGTGGTAACGGTCACGTGGGTTTCAATGAGCCGCCATCTCCAGCCGGCAGTCGCTGCCGCGTGGTGACGTTGCAGCAAGCCACGCGAATTCAGAATGCCAGTGCTTTCGGGGGAAACTCCGAAGAGGTGCCTGAGCAGGCCATCACCCTTGGTCTGGATGAGATTCTTGCTGCCGATGAGATCCATCTGATCGTGACCGGAGCGGCCAAGGCGGAGATTCTGCGCACAGCGTTGCTGAACCCTTGTAGTGCCGACGTTCCCGCCAGCTGGCTGCAAAGCCACTCAAGCGTGCATCTCTGGGTCGATGATGCGGCCGGTGCCCATCTTCCGCTGTTGTCTTGAACCGCTGGCAGTTCTGGATTGACCGTGGCGGCACCTTCACCGATCTGGTGGCACGTCATCCTTCTGGCCAGCTGTTGGTGCGCAAGGTGCTGTCGGAGCAGCCGGACGCTCCCGGAGATCCGGCTGTTGCGGCCATGCGCGAGTTGATGGGGCTCACTCCGGAGCAGCGGATTGATCCTGGATTGATCGAGGAACTGCGGTTGGGCACCACCGTGGCCACGAATGCACTGCTTGAGGCAGCTGGTGAGCCTGTGTTGCTTGTGACCAATCGCGGTCTGGAGGACCTGTTGCTGATCGGTGACCAGCACCGTCAGCATCTTTTTGCCTTGGCAATTCCCGAGCCACCTTCGCTGCTGGCCGCCGTTGAAGAGGTCCCCTGTCGTCTGGATGCGGAAGGGAGGGAGTTGGAAGCACTGCGGCTCGACGATGGGTTCATGCAGAGGCTTGGGCGTCATCGCAAGGCCGGGATCCGCTCTTGTGCCATCGCTCTGATGCATGCCTGGCGTGATCCTGTGCATGAAAAGGCTCTGGCGAAGCTGGTGCGAACCGCGGGGTTCAAGACGGTGGTCTGTTCCCATGAGGCCAGCCCATTGCCGCGCCTGGTTCCCAGAGGACAAACCACGCTGGTGGAGGCTGCCGTCAGGCCTGTGCTGTCCGCCTACCTGGCACAGGTCCAAGCCGCTTTGGGGGATCAGACCCGATTGCGGGTCATGACATCCAGTGGGGCTTTGCAGCACCCCAGTTCGCTGCTTGCCAAAGACACGATCCTGTCGGGTCCGGCCGGCGGCATGGTCGGAGCTGTTGCTGCCGCTCAACAAGCTGGCCTTGGTGCTTCCGCCCTGGTGGGTGTGGATATGGGGGGCACGAGCACGGATGTGTTTTGCCTGCCGGCGGGCGCTGCCGACCGGGAGTGGGAACGGAGTGCTGAAACGGAGATTGCCGGATTTCAGCTGACAGCGTCGCGGCTGCCGATCCACACCGTGGCGGCAGGAGGGGGATCGATTGTCAGTGGCGATGGCGGTCGCCTCACGGTGGGTCCACGCTCGGCAGGTGCTGACCCAGGCCCAGCCTGCTACCGCCGAGGTGGACCTCTGGCCATCACGGATTGTCATTTGCTGCTGGGCCGGCTTCAGGTGACTGCCTTCCCTGCGGTGTTCGGACCGGACCGCGATTAGACTCCTGATCTTCAGGCGACCCGGGATCAGTTCCAGGCGCTTTCATCGCAACTGGGTCAGGCTCCCGAGCAGCTGGCCGAAGGTGCTCTTGACCTCGCTGTCGAGGCGATGGCGGGAGCGATCCGCCACGTGTCGCTGTTCCGTGGGCATGACATCCGTGGAGGTGCACTGATTGCCTACGGCGGTGCCGCAGGGCAGCTGGCTTGTCGCTTGGCCGAATCTCTGGGGCTGGGTCAGGTGCTGTTGCATCCTCTGGCGGGTGTGCTCTCGGCCTATGGCCTTGGGCAGGCCCGTCAGCGTCAGCTGCATCAGCGGTCGATCCGCCGTCCTCTGGATGCTGCTCTGCTCGCTCAGCTGCCCGCCATGGTCAGGTCGGATCTGAACACGGCGTTCCTGGATCTGCAGAAGCTCACGGCAGCTTCCACAACAACACCAGAGCATCAGATCAGGCTTGAGCTGCGCGATGCCTCTTCGGAACAAGGGCTGTTGCTCTCCCTGGTCTCGGCTGTGGAAGAGCTGGATCAGGATCAGCTGGAAAGCTTGTTTGACCAGGCGCATCAACGTCGGTTTGGCTATGCGCCGCCTCGCACGGCTCCTCTGATCGCCGAACGCCTCGAGGTGGAGGTGCTGGATGCGATCGCGGAGAGCTCCTCGCCATCAACCTTTGAAGGTCATGGAACCGCAGCCACTGCATCGGTCACTCGATCAACCATGGTTCAGCGTGCTCGCGTTCATTGCAGAGAGCAGGGTTGGTGTGAGGTGCCTGTGCTGGAGCGCTTGCAATTGAAGAGCGATCAGCCTCTATCGGGGCCCGCGCTCATCCTGGACCCCACGGCGGCCATCGTCCTGGAGTCAGGTTGGACGGCCCGGCTGCTGGTTGACGGCAGTGTGCTGCTCGAGGCTTCATCGAGGCCTGCCGCTGAACGGTCCTCTGCCGGGGCGGATGCCAGTGGAGTGAGTTCCGACCAGCACTCGGACCCGGATCCTGTTGATCTCAGCCTCTTCCATCACCGTTTCATGCAAATTGCTGAGCGCATGGGAGAGCGGCTGCGTCAGACCAGTCGTTCCGTGAATATGCGGGAGCGGATGGATTTCTCCTGTGCGCTGTTCGATGCACAGGGGGCGCTTGTCGCCAACGCTCCTCATATTCCCGTGCACCTGGGTTCGATGGGTGATGCGGTTGAGGATCTTCTCGGTCAGATCCGCCAAGGGGAGAGGCCTGCGTTGTCGGCCGGAGACACCGTGATCAGCAACGATCCATTCCACGGTGGCACCCACTTGCCCGACATCACCGCGATCACACCCTGCTTCGTGGAGGGAGACCCCGATCCCTTCGCCTTTGTGGCCTGTCGCGGGCACCACGCGGATGTAGGAGGGCTGACACCAGGTTCGATGCCTCCCTTCAGCTCCAGCATTGAGGAGGAAGGTCTGCTGGTGCGCAATCACTTCTTGAACCCACGGGGAACGCCGGATCGTTCGGCCTGGAATCAGTGTCTGGAGGGGGTCAGCTCACCTCCCAGAGACCCCGAACTGCTCTGGGCAGATCTTCAGGCCCAGGCAGCCGCCAATCATCTGGGGACTGAACTGTTCGATCAGCTTCTGCAGCTTGAGGGCCGCCAGCGTGTTCGGCGCTATCTCCAGCACGTTCAGGATCATGCGGCGCGAACCGTTCAGAGGCTGATCGGCTGCTTTGAGGACAGGACCTTTGAGGTTGCGCTCGATAACGGTGCCAAGCTCAAGCTGGCCTTGACGGTCGATCGGAAACGGCAACAAGTCTTGCTCGATTTCCGTGGGACAAGTCCCCAGGGCACGCACAATTTCCATGCTCCATTGGCGGTGACCAAGGCTGCGGTTCTGTATGTGATCCGTTGTCTGGTTCAGGAGCCGATTCCCCTGAATGCCGGATGTTTTCGGCCATTAACCCTGATTGTCCCGGAGGAATCCCTGCTCAACCCCAGCGCACCGGCTGCAGTGGTCGGCGGCAATGTGGAAACCTCGCAGGCTCTCTGCAATCTGCTGTTTGCGTCGCTCGGGGTGATGGCCGCGGGCCAGGGCACGATGAACAACCTCACCTTCGGTGACGGGCGTCGGCAGTACTACGAGACCATCGCCGGAGGCGGAGGAGCAGGCAAGGGTTTCTCTGGATCAAGCGGTGTACAGACGCATATGACCAACTCCAGGCTCACGGACCCGGAGATTCTCGAGCAGAGATATCCAGTGAGGTTGGAACGTTTCGGCTTCCGCCGAGGCAGCGGTGGAGCTGGTCGCTGGCGAGGAGGAGACGGCCTTGTGAGGGAGTTCCGCTTTCTGGAACCGATGACTGCAGCGTTGTTGTCTGGTTCCAGGACCGTCGCACCTTTTGGTCTGAGCGGTGGAGAACCGGGTGCAACGGGAACGGCTCTGTTAACCCGTGCTGATGGAACTGTGCAGGTGCTGGATGGTTGCGTGGAGCTTCAGGTCGATGCAGGGGATCGATTGCTGATCGCCACTCCCGGTGGCGGTGGCTTTGATCCAATCACACGCTCAGCTCATCCCTCAGTTCGTTCTTCAATTCGAGGTTCGCGCTGACATTGCAGATGTCGTCGAGGTCCTCCAAGGCATCCAGCAACTTCAGACACTGTTGGATGTTGTCTTCATTGTCCGGTCTCACCTGAGTGAGAGGGTGCCAGCAGTGCGACCATTCCAAGACTCCCCAGCCTTGATCGCGGAGTCCGTTCTGGAGGGATTCGAGTGCTTCAAAGGGACCATGGATCAAGGCCTCTTCGCCGCTTCTGAGTTCATAACCATCGGCCTCCAGATTGAGCAGGCATTCCAGTAATGCCTCCTCATCAATGACTGGGTCCTGGAGGGTCACTTCACTGCGGTGCTGGAAGAGATAACTCACGCATCCGCTTTCACCGAGGTGGCCGCCGTGTTTGCTGAACGCCAACCGCACAGCAGCGGCTGTGCGGTTGCGGTTGTCGCTCAGTGCCTCCACCAACACAGCCACTCCGCCCGGGCCGTAACCCTCGTAGCGGATTGATTCAAGCTGTTCCGTGTCACCAGCCTTGCCAGAGCCTTTGGCGATGGCACGTTCGATATTGCTCGCTGGTACGCCAGCGGCCTTGGCCTTGACGATC
>Ga0115013_10000347_pt1 | contig 28328 bp, 22 predicted proteins | sample SouAtlMetagenome_2_FD_88686 | JGI IMG/M metagenome (GOLD analysis project Ga0115013, IMG submission 88686) | Marine eukaryotic phytoplankton communities from Atlantic Ocean - South Atlantic ANT15 Metagenome | ecosystem: Environmental > Aquatic > Marine > Oceanic | place: South Atlantic Ocean...
AACCCGGTTTTTGTTTTAGACGAAATTGATAAGCTTACATCTTCAAATGTAGGTGATCCTTCTTCAGCAATGTTAGAGGTTTTAGACCCTGAACAAAACAATGAGTTTTATGATAATTATTTGGAAAAAGGATTTGACCTTTCAAAAGTAATGTTTGTTGCTACTTCAAACAATCTTTCTAATATTCAACCTGCTTTATTGGATAGAATGGAAATTATTAATGTAAGTGGGTATACCACTGAGGATAAAATTCAGATTGGAAAAAAATTCTTACTCCCTAAACAAATAAAAGAACATGGAATTACTTCAAAAGATTTAAAAATCGGAGTTAGAACTATGCAAAAAATTATTGATGGCTATACGAGAGAGTCAGGCGTTAGAGGCTTAGAAAAACACATAGCTAAAATAGTTAGATATTGTGCAAAAAACATTGCTACCGAAATACAGTATAATCCTAATATTAGCACTGATGATTTAATCGAAATATTAGGCCCTGCAAGATTGTCAAGAGATAAGTATGAGAATAATGATATTGCAGGAGTAGTTACTGGTTTGGCATGGACTAGAGTAGGAGGGGATATTTTGTTTATAGAATCAATATTATCAAAAGGAAAAGGAAAACTCTCTATTACTGGAAATTTAGGTAAAGTAATGTCTGAATCAGCGACCATAGCCCTTGAATATATTAAATCAAATTGTGATTTATTAAATATTAAGCATGAGGTGTTTGAAAAGTATAATATACATATTCATGTTCCGGAAGGTGCAACCCCAAAAGACGGTCCTAGCGCAGGAATTGCAATGTTAACATCACTGATATCACTGTTTACCCAAAAAAGAATAAAATCAAGAATAGCTATGACTGGTGAAATAACTTTAAGGGGTAAGGTATTACCGGTTGGTGGTATTAAAGAAAAAATTCTTGCCGCAAAAAGAGCAAATATTAAAGAAGTAATTCTTTGTGATCAAAATAAGCCAGATGTTAATGAGATAAATAAAAAATATATTAAAGGATTGAAATTTCATTATGTTTCTGAAATGAGTGAAGTAATTAAGATTGCATTAACCAATCAACCTGTTAAAAATTCAAAAAAATTATAATATAATTACATAATAGTAGTTTTAAGTGCATGATATTCAAAAGAATTGTATTTCCCCTTTTTATTGTTGCTGTATTTAATATTGATTTAAATTATGCTCAAAATGCAGGAGAGTCAACGTACCAGTTTTTAAATATCTCAAATTCTCCTAGACAGTTGGCGCTTGGCGGTAAAAATATAACAATATTAGATGATGATGTTGTTTCAGGACTGTATAATCCTTCTTCAATTAATCAGGATATGGATAATATGTTGGCTATTAATTATTTTAGTTATTTTTCAGACATATCTTATGGATCTTTAGCATACGCCTATAAACTTGATAACAGAGGTAACACCCTGCATTTTGGTTTTTCTTATATAAATTATGGAGATTTCATGGGTTATGATGAAAACGGTAATTTTACTTCAGAATTTAGCGGTAATGAATCTGTTTTTTCTGTTGGTTATGCAAATAAATTTAAAAATATTCCAATTTCATTTGGTGCAAACTTAAAATTAATAACTTCAACTTTTGAACAATACAATTCGTATGGAGTAGCTACTGATATTGGTTTTTTTTATGTTGATAATATAAATGACATTAAAGCTTCATTGGTTTTTAGAAATATAGGTTTTCAATTAAAAGCCTATAATGAAGTTGATGAACCACTTCCTTTTGAGATTGACCTCGGAATATCTCAAAAATTAGAAAATGCACCTATTACCTGGCATATAACTTTAGAAAATTTACAAAAATGGCCTATAGGTATTTCTAATCCCTCTCGAATTATAACTGACTTAGACGGAAATATAACTGAGGAAAATATTTCAATTTTTAATGAAATATTAAGACACACAATTATTGGAGTTGAACTATTTCCAAAATCTATTTTTACAATGCAATTAGGTTATAGCTTTAGACGTTCTGAGGAACTTAGAATATTAGAACAGAGAAACTTTTCTGGTGTATCTTTTGGATTTGGTATGAAATTTAACAAACTTCGTTTCAATTACTGTCATGCTAGATTTTCTAGTTCAGCAAATGTAAATTATCTAGGAATACAATTAGATTTAGATTAATGAAAAAACTCACAATAGCTATTGACGGACATGCTTCTACAGGTAAAAGTTCAATTGCAAAAAAGTTAGCAATTAAATATGGTTATATATACATTAATTCTGGTTCAATGTATAGGGCTGTAACATTATATGTAATTCAGAATAATTTACTTTTATTATTAAAATCCGATATTGATTTATTTATTAAAAAATTGAGTTCTACATCAATACATTTTAAGTTTAATGATAACGATTTGATATCCGAAATCTACATGAATAATATAAATATTGAACAACAAATAAATACACTTGAAGTTTCTGAAATGGTCAGTGAAATAGCTGCAATTCCTGAAATTAGAAGAGAGATGGTTAAGCTACAGAGAAATATTGATAGAAATATGGGGGTTGTAATGGATGGAAGGGATATTGGTTCTGTTGTTTTTCCAGATGCAGACATTAAACTATTTCTTACTGCTTCTGATTCCGTTAGAGCAAAAAGAAGGTTCGATGAAATGATTTTGAAGGGCGAATCTGTTAAATATGAGTCTATATTAAATAACATTAAAAACAGAGATAAATTAGATTCTTCAAGACTAGATTCTCCTTTAGTTATTGAAAAAGATGCCTTCTTAATAGATAATAGCAACATGACAATTAATGATCAATTAGAAGTAATATCAAATATTATAGATAAAAAACTATTGAATTAATTATTCATATTTAATATTATATTAATAATATTTTTTATTTTCGCATGCCTTTTGTCACTAATAGACTGAAACAAATGGTTTAAATAAATTTTAATATCTTCTAAAATTTATGTGTTAAATCAGTCGAGATTTTAGAATACAAATTTTTTTATTATGCCTAAAAAAGCAGAAAAAAAAGAGTCTACTGAAAAATTACCTGAAGCAGTAGAAAATAATGTTGCGGTTGAAGACACTTCCAAAAAATCAACCAAAGATTCAAAAGAAACAAAAGAAAAAGTAGATCCGACAGAAATCTTATCAAATTTCGACTGGCATAACTACGAAGAAGGTATTGATGAAGTAGATGACAAACAAATTAAAGAGTTTGAAAAATTAGTTGAAGAAAACTTTGTAGAGACTTTAACTAATAATGTTGTTGAAGGTACTGTTGTTCATATGACTGATAGAGAAGCTATTATTGATATAAACGCAAAATCTGAAGGAGTTATTTCATTAAATGAGTTTAGATATAACCCTGGTTTGAAAGTCGGTGATAAAGTAGAAGTTTTAATTGATATAAGAGAAGATGCTACAGGTCAATTGATTCTTTCTCACAGAAAAGCTAGAGTTATTAAAGCATGGGAAAGAGTTAATGATGCGCATGATACTGGTGAGATTGTAAACGGTTTTGTTAAATGTAGAACTAAAGGAGGTATGATTGTAGATGTTTTTGGAATTGAAGCATTTTTACCAGGTTCGCAAATTGATGTAAAGCCAATTAGAGATTATGATCAGTATGTAAACAAAACAATGGAATTTAAGGTTGTAAAAATTAACCATGAATTTAAAAATGTTGTGGTATCTCACAAAGCATTAATCGAAGCTGATATTGAGCTTCAGAAAAAAGAAATAATCAAACAGCTTGAAAAAGGTCAAATTTTAGAAGGTGTTGTTAAGAATATTACTTCATATGGAGTATTTATGGATCTTGGTGGAGTTGATGGATTAGTTCATATTACTGATTTATCATGGTCAAGAATTAATCATCCAAATGAAATTGTTGAACTTGATCAGCAATTAAAGGTTGTAATATTAGACTTTGATGAAGATAAATCAAGAATTCAGCTTGGTTTAAAACAATTAAGTAAGCATCCATGGGAAGCATTAGCAGATGATGTTAAAGTTGGAGATACAGTTAAAGGGAAAGTTGTAGTCATTGCTGATTACGGTGCATTTGTTGAGATATCAGAAGGCGTAGAAGGTCTTATCCATGTTTCTGAAATGTCTTGGTCTACGCATTTAAGGTCTGCTCAAGATTTCTTTAATGTAGGAGATCAGATTGAGGCTAAAATCTTAACCTTCGATAGAGAAGAAAGAAAAATGTCTCTAGGAGTTAAACAATTAACTCCTGATCCGTGGACTGATATTACTACGAAATATCCATTACAATCTAAACACACTGGAATAGTGAGAAATTTTACAAATTTTGGTGTATTTGTTGAGCTTGAGGAGGGTGTTGACGGGCTTATATATATATCGGATCTTTCATGGACTAAAAAAATCAAGCATCCAAGAGAGTTTTGCAATACAGGAGAAAATATAGAAGTGTTAGTTCTTGAATTAGATGTTGAAAATAGAAAATTAAGCCTTGGTCATAAGCAGTTAACTGAAAATCCTTGGGATAAATACGAGAATGAATTTGTTTTAAATTCAATACATAACTCTGAAGTTAGCGAGATTGTTCCTAAAGGAGCAACGGTTAAATTTAATGATGATGTTATTGCTTTTATTCCATCTAGACATATGATTAAAGAAGATGGAGGTAAACTTCAAAAAGGTGAAGTTGTTGATTTAAAAGTAATTGAATTCAATAAGGATACTAAAAGAGTAGTATTGTCTCACACTCAAACTTTCAGAGATATTGAAGAGATTAACAAAAAAGTGATGTCTAAAAAAATGAAAGAAGATAGTCAATCCGCAAAAAACACTTTAGGTGATGCAAATGAACAATTGCAAGAGCTCAAAGATAAAATGGATGGAAAATAATAGAAAAAGCCTTTCAATTGAAAGGCTTTTTTTTTAATTTAAAAGTGATATTTCACACACAATGCGTAAAAAAATTATCCTTAACAATAATCAACTTGAAATTTCCCTCAATAGGTTGGCTTGTCAGCTTTCAGAAAATCATGGAGATTTTAAGGATACGGTTCTAGTTGGATTACAGCCAAGAGGAAAATCATTGTGCAATAAAATTGTTGAAATTTTATCTTCTAATTATGATATATCTGGTATTAACTATGGATTTCTTGATATTACCTTTTTTAGAGATGATTTTAGAAGGAATAGTGATGTTTTAGTTCCTAGTGAAACAGACTTTAAATTATTGATTGAAAACAAAAAAGTAGTTTTTATTGATGATGTCTTATACACTGGAAGAACTATTAGAGCTGCTTTGACAGCAATAGAAACTTTTGGAAGACCAATATCTATAGAGCTTTTAATTCTTGTTGATAGAAGATATAGCAGAGAGTTACCTATTCAACCAGATTATAAAGGAGTTCAAGTAGATGTTTATGATAATCAAAAAGTCAATGTAGAATGGAATAACAATAAACTTGGGAATTACGTATATATTGAAAATTTAATTAATGAATAGTTTAAGTGTAAATCATTTACTAGGTATAAAATATTTAAATCAAAATGATTTAGATTTAATTTTTAAAACAGCAGATAATTTTAAAGAAGTAATTAACCGACCTATAAAAAAAGTTCCATCGTTAAGAGATATAACTATAGCTAACCTTTTCTTTGAAAACTCTACTAGGACAAAACTATCTTTTGAATTAGCAGAAAAAAGATTATCAGCTGATATATTAAATTTTTCGTCATCACAATCTTCTGTTAAGAAGGGGGAGTCTTTAATAGATACAGTTAATAATATTTTATCAATGAAAGTTGATATGGTAGTTATTAGGCATCCAAATCCTGGTGCTCCACAATTATTATCAAATAAAGTAAATGCCACTATTATAAATGCAGGAGATGGCGCTCATGAGCATCCAACTCAAGCATTATTAGATTCTTATTCCATGCGTAAAGAAATAGGTGACTTAAAAAATAGAAATATTCTGATAGTAGGTGATATTCTTCACAGTAGAGTAGCTTTGTCTAACATATTTGCTCTACAGTTACAGGGAGCAAATATTAAAGTTTGTGGACCAAACACCTTAATTCCCAAATATTTGAAAGATTTTGGAGTAAAGGTCGAGCCAAACTTCGACAAGGCTTTAGAATGGTGTGATGTTGCTAATATGCTAAGGCTACAAAATGAAAGAATGAATGAGAGTTTTTTTCCTTCAGTTAGAGAATATAAAAGACTGTACGGACTTACTTCAGAAAGATTAGATAAATTAGGGAAAGATATAGTGATTATGCATCCTGGCCCTATAAATAGAGGAGTAGAAATTACAAGTGAGGTTGCCGACTCAAATAACTCAATAATTTTAGATCAAGTTGAGAATGGAGTAGCTATTAGAATGGCGGTTATTTATCTTTTAGCAAAGAAAAATTTTAACCATTGAATTTAACAATATTAGGATCGCAAGGTGCAATACCTAAAATAGGGATGTATTCTACATCACTTTTATTACAAATTTCAAAATATAATATTCTTATAGATTGTTGTGAAGGTGTTCAGTTTCAGTTAAGAAAAAATAAAATAAGACTATCAAGAATTGAAATTATATTGATAAGTCATGCTCATGGAGATCATTATTTTGGTCTAATAGGATTAATTTCAACTTTATCACTTTTAAAAAGAACTAAAAAACTAACTGTATTTTGCCCAACATCAGTCCTTAAAATTATACAAGCACATATAAAATTTTCACAAATGAAATTAAATTATGAGCTAAATTTAATTGGATTAACAGAGAATAAAATGATTAATATCTTTGAAAACGATGTTTTTTTTATTAAATCATTTCCTTTAAATCATTCAATATATACTAATGGGTTTTTAATAAAAGAGAAGATTAGAAAGAGAAAATTAATTTTAGAAAAAGCATTACACTTTGATATAGATAAGATATATTTTAATAAACTTACAAAGGGGCAAAACGTATTGAACTCTAAAGGAGTTGAAATTAATTATTTAGATGTAACAATTGAGGGAGATAAACCAAAGTCATTTGCATACTGTAGTGACACTGCTTATAATGATGATTTAATCAATTATGTTCAAGATGTTGATCTTTTGTATTGCGAGACAACTTTCTTATCAAATGACCAAGAAAAAGCAATAAACACACTTCATTCAACAACTGCAGATGCTGGTAAATTGGCAAAAAAATCTAATGTAAAACAATTACTCATCGGTCATTTTTCGTCTAGATATGATAATTACGATTTATTTTTAAAAGAAGTTAGTGAAATTTTCCCAAGAGTTCTTTTATCTGAAGAAGGAAAAAAAATAGATATTTAGATTTTAGTTTATTAATTATTTAAATTTGTTTTATGCAAAGAGATGTTAGTGCATTAAGAAAATCCTATTCTAAAATGAGTCTTAGCAAGAATGAAGTTCCAGATGAGCCTATAAAGCTATTTGATAAGTGGTTCAGTGAAATTAAATCATCTACTTCATTAGAAGTAAATGCTATGACTTTATCTACAATTGATAATGAAGGCTATCCAAAGGGTAGAGTAGTATTATTAAAACACTACTCTGATGAGGGGTTTATTTTTTTTACAAATTACAATAGTGAAAAATCTATATCTATAAAAAACAATAATAAAGTTTCAATATCTTTTTTTTGGGAAGATCAAGAAAGACAAGTCATAATTAAGGGATTTGCAAAAAAAACTAGTGAAGAAATTAGTAGTAACTATTTTAATTCTAGACCAAAAGGAAGTAAACTTGGTGCTTTAGTTTCTGAAAATCAAAGTGCTGTTATTAAATCTAAGCAAGTTTTAATAGATAAATTTAATGAGTTAAAAGATGAGTATAAAAATAAAGAAATTTCAAGACCTTTAAATTGGGGTGGTTATATTGTATCTCCCGTAGAATATGAGTTTTGGCAAGGTGGTGAGAATAGATTGCATGATAGAATAAGATTTAAGCTAATTAAAAATAATTGGCTGAAAGAGAGATTAAGTCCTTAAAAATTAGATAGATAATTTAAAAGTATTTCTTAATTCATCTATCAGAGGATTTTTCTTTTTTAATACTTCAAACTTGTCTTTATTAGTATAAGCTTTATTTTCATCCATTTTTTTATCAATTTCTATTAATAAACCTATATCTGATTCAAGTTTGTTTCTTAAAAATAAAAGTAAATTTTGTTTTTCTGAATCAATTTCTAAAGAAGTTGTATTGTTAGGGACAGAGTAAATTATTGTATTATTTTTAAATTTAGGAGATGAAAGTCTTAGTATTGAAGCAATATTATATCTACCTTTTTCTTCTTGAATATTTGTATAATTATCCCAAACTTCTATAATATCTTCCAATATCAACTCATTATTATTGCTATATTCTACTTCAGAGTCTAAATCAAGATCATTAATTTCCTTATTTTTTTCTATACTTTTTAACGATAGAGTTGAAGTTTGAAATTCAGAAACACTTAAGTTGGCAATAGGTTTTGGCTTTTTTTGTTCTATTGCATTAGAGTATTGAGAAATAAAAACTTGGCTTTGAAAATTAGATATTGGAATTAATCTGTATTTAAATTTTTTTTTTTCCTCATTGAATTCTAATGAGGAAATTTTTAAAATTGATAATTCAATCAAAAGTCTTTGATTTAGACTTTTCTGAAAGTTAATTTCTGCCTCATTTAAAAGGTTTATATATTCAATTAAAATATTAAAATTAATGTCAGAGCTCAAACTTAATAATGTTTTAACTCTCTTATCTTCATAGTTAAGTAAGTTGTGGGATAATTTATTTTTACTTACAAGTATATCTCTGTAAAATGAAGATAAACCAGATAAAAATAAATCTCCTGCAACTCCATTATCAAGAATTTGATTTACACTTACCATTATTTTAGGAATATCTTTTGATTTAATATCATTAATTAATTCAGTGTAAGTGTCAAAATCTACTGTATTTAGGTTTTCTTCTACAATTTTAGAAGTTATGTTTTTATTTACCCCAATCACCTTGTCAAATAGCTGTAAAGCATCTCTCATAGCTCCATCGCATTTACTAGCAATTTGGATTAAAGCATCATCTTCATATTTTATATCTTCTATTTTACATATTTCTTTAAGATGTGTAATAATATGTTCTGTAGAAATTCTTTTAAAATTATAAATTTGACATCTTGATAGTATGGTTGGAATAATTTTATGTTTTTCAGTTGTAGCTAAAATAAATATACAGTGAGCTGGGGGTTCTTCTAAGGTTTTAAGAAATGCATTAAAAGCACCTGAAGATAGCATATGAACTTCATCGATAATATAAACTTTATATTTACCTATTTGAGGTGGTATTCTGGTTTGATCAATTAAATTTCGGATCCCTTCAACACCATTGTTTGATGCCGCGTCTAATTCAAATATATTATAGGTGTTGTCGTCGTCTATTTCAAAATTATTTATCTCCCTTGCTACAATTCTTGCACAGCTGGTCTTTCCAACACCTCTAGGTCCTGTAAAAAGTAATGCTTGAGCTAACTTATTATTTTTAATAGCATTTTTAAGAGTGGTAGTGATTATTTCTTGACCTACAACGTCGTCAAAATTTACTGGTCTATATTTTCTAGCTGAAACCAAAAAATCACTCATAATAATAGGATAATTTTTTATAAAACTTATTATTAAATATATGAAAACATGAAGATTAATTTATTAATAAAATACTTTAATTACATATATATATTAACATTTGTATATTTTTGCATCGTGAATCGTCTTGTCGCTATTTATAGAGGAAAGTCCGAACACCATAGTACAGCACAATGGTTAACAGCCATCAACTGAAAAGTTAGGAAAAGTGCAACAGAAAGTATGTACAGGTAATGCTGTAGTGAAATCATGTAAACTCTGTGCGGTGAAATGCCATGTAAACCAGCTTTTAAGAGTTGTACGCTTAATGTTGGAGGGTAGGCAGCTAGAATATATGGGTAACTATATATCAAGATAAATGACAAGAGCTTTAATAAAGTACAGAATTCGGCTTATAGATTCACAGAAAAGCGGGTAATACCCGCTTTTTTTATTTGAAAAAAGAAAAGGAACAATCACCATAATCTCGACGTTCTTCAAACTCAGAAATATTAGAGAAATCATTTTTTTTAAAATGTTCTATAATTAACAAGCCATCAGATCTTAAATTATTATTAACTATCAACTTAATTAACTGTAAATATTGCTCATATGAGAACTTATATGGTGGATCAGCAAATATATAGTCAAATTTTTGCTTAGATGTTTGTAGATATTTAAAAACATCAGATTTGAAAACCTTGTTGTTAAGTCCTAGAAGCTTAAGTGTTTTAACTATGTGTTTAAAACATTTTATATTTTTTTCAACAAAAATTACATCAGATCCTCTTGAAATAAATTCTAAACCAATTAAACCAGAACCTGAAAATGTATCAGCAATTTTTAAATTCTTTAAATCAGATTTATTAGTTATAATATTAAAAATACTTTCTTTTGCTAAATTGGTTGTAGGTCTAATGGGTAAATTTTTCGGAACAACTATTCTTCTTCCCCCAAATTTTCCAGATATTATTCTCATTAGAAATTTCTAAATAAAATATTAGACTTTATTATATCAGAGTTTATTCCTTCAATTTCATCAAAATTTAATAATTCAACATTTCTAACATATGTATATAATAGTTCATAAATTTTTGAATCTAGACTTATATTGCCAGAACATGCTACATGTATTTTATCAGGATTAAGATTAAGTTGATTTAAGCAGAATAAAAGATAATATAAAATATCTTCATTGCACGAGTGGTCAAAGGTATTATAGAATTCAAGTTTTTTATTCTTGAAATATAAAATATCTATAAATCCATCATTTAAATTTAAAAAAATTTTTTCTGAAAAATTATCTGAAATTTCTAAACTTAAAAGCTGTATCAAAAGAGAAGAATAGTGGAAAAAATCAAATGTTTTAAATTTATCAAATATATAGTTATTGATATTTACATAAGGTATAAAGACATTTGTTACCTCATTGTTTAAAATACTGTCATTTGCTGCAAGATCGTTGATTTTGATGTTAGTATTATACTTTAAAAAATTCAAAGAATTTTTTTCATCAAATAAAACAGAAGGAACTAACGTTGAGCTTTTATCATAGTAAATTAATTTTACTGCTTTTGGTGCTTTTGTTTCTGTTATAGATTTTATGTATTTTTTGATTGTTTTTAACAGAAATGTAGGAGTCTTTTTAGCTAGAAAAACAACCTTATCTATATCAATTAATTTTTCTTGTGAAAACAAACAAAATACAACCCAATTTTCATTTATATGAATTGAAAGTGTATTGTTATTAATATTATCGTTTGAATTATTTATCTTTTGAGTAATTTTTAGGCCAATTCCCATTTGTATTAACTTCATTCATAGAACCAATTTTTAGCGATGAGCCATTTACTCCATCCACTGATTGAACTTGATTCTCTTTTAAAACCAAATTTAGAGACTGATCGTGAAGAATTACTTTCTTTTTAACCTGAGCTTCAAAGACTGGGATATCTATTCCATTTTGATTCAAATAACCTGCTTTTAGTTCAAATTTAGTATCGTCGCTTTTAGAGAATGGAACATACATCATAGTTTGGTATCTAGAATCAAATCCAAATAAAGAGTCTTTAACAGAAACAAAACCTAGTGTATCAACAATGACAATGTCTTTATATGTTTTAACACCACCATATCTTTTAGTCATTTCCTTGTCAATAACGCTTGAATCTCTTCTTTGTGTGATTGTAAATGAGTCAACTTCAATAAACTTCACTAAAGTATCCCAATTATTTTGAAACTCTCCTTTAACTGTTCTGTGCGCTAACTGAGTATCTCTAATGTCTTTTAAGTTTTTTATTACAACCTGATATCTAGCATTTTTAACTTCATCAAATTTAATTTCATCATATATGGATGAAAATAAAAGAAAACCAAAAAGTAAAATTAATGTCCATAAACTTCCTAATACATAAGGTTTATGTTTGTCTTGCATTTTGGTTCTTACGAAATAAACTATTGCAAGAGTAATTGGAATGGATAGAAATAAAAGGATTTTCATCATGGTTTGGAGTTATTTATAAGATAAACAAAACTACAATTTTTTTTTATTTGTAAAAATCTAAGACAACAAAAAACATTTATATATTTGATAATACAATAATATTCTAAAATGGAGGATAATCTATCAGTAATTATTAAAAAGGGCCTCCAAAGTGAACTAACTACAAAACAAGATTTAGCATTAGAAAAAATTGTTTTATTTATTAATGATAAAAAAAATGACTCAATATTTCTTTTAAAAGGGTATGCTGGTACAGGAAAAACATATATTATTTCTAATATTGTTAAAAATTTGTGGAAGATAAAAAAAACCGCAGTTTTATTAGCGCCGACGGGTAGGTCAGCAAAAGTTCTTTCTGGGTATTGTAATAAAGAGGCCTATACCGTTCATAAAGAAATTTTTTATACAAAAAACAATTTTTCAGGTAATCTAGAATTCTCATTGAGAGTTAATAAACATAAAAACACTCTGTTTGTTGTTGATGAGGCATCTATGATAGGAACTAATAGAAATGATGGTGTTGGCCTATTTTCTCAGTCCTTATTAGATAATATTGTTAAATATGTTTATTCAGGATTTAAATGTAAGCTATTAATAATAGGAGATTCTGCCCAGTTACCTCCGATAAAGTCAAATATTTCATACGCTTTAAACGAAAAGTTTTTAAAAGAAGAGTATGATAAAAACATTATCTCTATTGAGTTAACAGAAGTTGTTAGACAAGATTTAAACTCCGGTATATTATCATATGCTACCTTAATTAGAGATCAAATAGAAAATAATATTTTTGATAATATTAAATTTAAAATAAATGGTTTCCAGGATATAATTAGAGTAGAGGATGGTGAACATTTGATGAATCTTATTCAAGGTTCATATAATGAATTTGGTGTTGAAGAAACAGCAGTAATTGTAAGATCTAATAAAAGAGCAAATTTATACAACAAAGGTGTAAGGGATAAAATATTATTTAATGAAAATATAATTTCCGTTGGGGATCTGTTAATGGTTATCAAAAACAATTATTATTGGTTAGATAATAAAAAAGATATTGGATTTATTGCAAATGGAGATATTATAAGAATTGAAGAAATACATAAACTTAGTAATATATATGGGTTTAAATTTGCTGAGGTAAAAATATCATTGGTTGATTATCCTGGAATTAAACCTTTTGAAACAGTTTTAATATTAGATTCTTTATATATAAATAGTTCGTCTTTAGATTACGATCAGCTAAATAAGTTGTATCAAGAAATACTAAAAGATTATATGAATATTAAAACTAAATATAAAAGACATTTAGGAGTAAAAAATAACAAATACTTTAATGCATTACAGGTTAAATTTGCTTATTCTTTTACTTGTCATAAGTCACAAGGTGGTCAATGGAATTCAATTTTTTTAGAGTTTCCTTATCTCCCTAATGGAATGGATGAAGATTTTTTTAGATGGCTGTACACAGCAGTAACAAGAGCTAAAAACAAACTTCATTTAATAGGTTTTGATCAAGAATTTTTAAACTAATGATTAAATATTAATTTTGTTATATGAAAATAGCCGCTGTAATTCCTGCTAGATTGGATTCAACGAGATTACCAAATAAACTTTTAAGAGATATTTGTGGTAAATCTCTAATTATTAGGACTTATGAATCAACATTGAATTCAAAAGTTTTTGATGAAGTTTATGTTGTTACAAATAATAAAGATATAGTTAGTGAATTAGAAAGAAATAATGCGAATTATTTTTATGAGGATAAACAATATGAAACAGGCACTGATAGAATTGCAGGTATAGCTTCTAGAATCAATGCAGAAATTATTATAAATGTGCAAGGTGATGAACCTTTTATTAAATCAAAGACATTGACCAAAATAATTAATGTTTTTAAAGAAGATAAAAATAAATCAATTCAGGTTGTTTCTGTGATGACTCCAATTGATAAAAATGAAATAAGCAATCCCAATAATGTTAAAGTCGTTACTGACGTAAACAATTACGCTATGTATTTTTCAAGATACCCGATTCCTTATGATAGAGACGAGCGTTTATCTTCTGTATATAAGCATGTAGGAATTTATGCCTTTAGAAAGGAAACACTATTGAGTTTTTCCGTATTAAATACAGGAGAATTAGAATCAATTGAAAAAATTGAAGCATTAAGATTATTAGAAAATGAAATCAGAATTAAAATGATTATTTCTAATGAGGTTTTTATTGGTGTTGATACTGAAGAAGATCTTACTAAAGCAATAAAACTCATTAATGAAAAAAAATCTCTGTAATTTTATTTTAAATAACCTTATAGGTTGGAAAATTAAAGGCAATAAAACACTTTCTAAAAATATTGTCAAAAAATCTGTTATAATTACAGTACCACATACACATTGGTTAGACTTTTATTTAGGAATTCTAATTAGAGGTGCAATAGGTTTTAAGTCAAGTTATTTAGCGAAAAGTGAACTTTTTTTCTTTCCTATAGGAAAATTTCTTAAATGGACGGGAGGCGTTCCAGTTGATAGAAGTTCAAAGAATAATTTGGTTAAACAAATTTCAGATATTTTTAAGAAAAGAAATGAGTTTAGATTATCACTTTCTCCTGAGGGTACTAGAAAAAGAGTGGATAAGCTTAAAACAGGATTTTATTATATAGCTCTTGAAGCAAAAGTTCCAATAATTTTAATGACATTAGATTACAAAAACAAACAAACTCTTATTTCTGAACCTTTTTATCCAACAAATAATAAAGATGCGGATTTCAATTATATTAACAATTATTTTTACGGGGTTGTTGGTAAGGTTAAAGAATATAGTTTTTTTGATAAAAACAATTAATTCATGTTGTGAAATACATTTTGAACATCATCATCATTTTCTATTTTTTCTAATAATTTTTCTATTTCAATTTTTTCTTCTTCAGCTACTTTTTTTAGAGTTTTTGGTATTCTATCAAATCCTGAAGATATAATCTCTTTATCCATTGATTCCAATGCTTTTTGAATTTCACCAAAACTATCAAAAGGTCCATATATTAAAATACCATCTTCTTCTTTAAAAACTTCTTCAACACCAAAATCAATCAAGTATAGCTCCAAATTTTCTAAATCTATATTATTATTCTTTATTTTAAAATTACAAGTATGGTCGAACATAAACGCAACTGAACCTGAAGTACCTAGATTTCCATTATGTTTGTTGAAATAGCTTCTGATATTTGCTACTGTTCTTGTATTATTATCAGTGGCTGTTTCTACTAATACAGCAACACCTGATGGAGCATAACCTTCAAAAAGAATTTCCTTATAACTTCCAAGCGATTTATCAGAAGCTCTTTTTATGGCTCTTTCAATATTATCCTTAGGCATGTTAACAGTCTTGGCATTTTGTATTACAGCTCTTAATTTAGAATTTGAGTTAGGATCAGGACCTCCTTCTTTAACTGCAATAACTATATCTTTTCCAATTCTAGTAAATGCCTTACTCATAGCAGACCATCTTTTCATTTTTCTGGCCTTTCTAAATTCAAATGCTCTTCCCATAATTTATTTAAAAGGAGTTTTCACAATCTTAGCTCTTTTTATGTTTTTTCTAATTTGAATCAATATTTCAGAATCAATGTGGGTGTCTTCAATATTTACATAACCTAATCCAATTCCAATACCTAATGAAGGAGACATTGTTCCGGATGTTACTTTTCCAATAATTTCATTATCTGAGTTTAAAATGTCATAAGACTTTCTAGGGATGCCTTTTTCTTCCATTTTAAATCCAACTAATTTTTTTTGCACCCCTTTTTGTTTTTGAGATTTAAAAATATTAGATGAAGTAAAGTTTTTATTGGTTTTTGTAATCCAAGATAATCCAGCTTCAATAGGAGAGGTGGTTTCATCAATATCATTCCCGTAAAGACAGAACCCCATTTCTAATCTCAAAGTATCTCTAGCAGCTAATCCTATAGGTTTAATATTATACTTTTTCCCTGAATCAAATATTTTATTCCAAAGATCTTCAGCAACTTCATTTTTACAATATATTTCAAACCCACCACATCCCGTGTATCCAGTGTTTGAAATAATAATTCCATCAATATATTCAAAATGATAATAATCTATTTTTTTTAGATTAGTTTTAAAAAGAGGGTTTAAAACTTTCAAAGCATTTGGCCCTTGAATAGCCATTAGAGAGAAACTATCGGAAACATTAATCAACTGAGCATTATAATTATTCTTATTCATCAAAAAATTCCAATCTTTTTCAATATTAGATGCATTTACTACCATCATATATCTATTGTCTTCAAATTTATAGAGTATTAGATCATCTATAATTCCCCCTGTTTCGTTTGGAATACAATTGTATTGAGCTTGTCCTTTATTTAATACACTGACATCATTACTTAAAACAGATTGAAGAAAAGTTTCCGCTTCTTCTCCATGAACGTAAAATTCACCCATATGAGAGACGTCAAATACACCTACATTGTTTTTTACAGCATTATGTTCAATATTGACACCCTCATACTGAACAGGCATCAAATAACCAGCAAAATCAATCATTTTTGCATTTAATTCTAAATGATTTTTATATAAGGCAGTTTTCTTCATAGAAATAAATAGAATAGATTATTAATAATAAGTTTTTAGTACACTCAAATTTAACTAATTTTGGGTCAAATTTATTTTTAATGCAAAATTACGTTTTAAAAGATAATAACATTTCATTTAATGATATTTATAGTATTGTTAAACAAGATTTAAAATTAACCCTTGATAAGTCAGTAATAGATAAAATCAACAGTTCTAGAAAATTTTTAGAAGATAAAATTACTAATACAGATAATCAGTATTACGGAATTAATACTGGTTTTGGTGATTTGCATAATGTAAAAATAAATAGCGATGATTTAAGTAGTCTTCAGAGTAATTTGATTAAATCTCATGCATGTGGCACAGGCAATAGAGTAGGGAATGAAATTGTAAGATTAATGATTTTATTAAAAATTATTTCATTATCAAAAGGTTATAGTGGAATTAGACTAAAAACTGTTGAAAGACTAGTTTTTTTCTACAACAATGATATATTACCTATAGTATATAAATATGGGTCTCTAGGTGCGTCCGGAGATCTTTCTCCTTTATCACATCTATCTCTTCCATTGATAGGATTGGGTGAGGTTGAATTTAAAAATGAGATTTATAAAACAGAAACTATTCTAAAAAAGTTTAAAATTAAAAAAATTAAACTTGAGTCTAAAGAAGGTTTAGCGTTGATAAACGGAACTCAATACATGCTTGCTTCAGTTATTTTTTCAGTTATTGATTCATTGAGATTAAGTTTTTTTGCAGACAAAATATCTAGTGTCTCATTGGATGCGTTTAATTGTGATTTATCACCTTTCAATCATTTAGTTTCAAAAATTAGACCTCATGAAGGACAATTAAATGTTTCAAAAATTATCCTTACATATTTAAAGGGTAGTCAAGTCAATGATTTAGAAAAAGAAGGAGTTCAGGACCCATATTCATTTAGGTGTATCCCTCAAGTTCACGGAGCTACTCGTGATACAATAAGTTATTGTATAAAAATTATAACAACAGAAATTAATTCAGTAACGGATAATCCGTTAATTTTTTCAAAAGAAGACAAAATAATTTCTGGAGGTAATTTTCATGGACAACCTTTAGCTTTTGCTATTGATTTTTTAAAGATCGCAATTTCAGAATTAGGAAGTATATCTGAAAGAAGAGTATTCAATTTAATGTCAGGTAAGAGAAATCTTCCATCATTTCTTTCTGATAATCCTGGATTAAACTCGGGTCTAATGATACTCCAGTATACGTCAGCAAGTTTAGTTAGCTCTAATAAACAGTATGCAAATCCTTCTAGTACTGATTCAATTACTTCATCAAATGGGCAAGAGGATCATGTAAGCATGGGAGCTAACGGTGCAAATCAGCTAAGAGATATAATCGATAGCTTGTATGATATTTTAGCGATTGAATTAATAACCGCATCACAGGCTAAAGAATACAACTCTCACAAATCATCTAATATTATTAATGAATTTATAGATGACTTTAGAAAATTAGTTTCAAAAATTACTAATGATAGAGTGTTGAGTGATGATATTAAAAAAACGGCGAATTACCTTAGAGATTACAAGATAGAAAAGCTACTTTTTTGAAGTTTTAGATTCTTTTTTATTTTGGATTTTGATAGTTAGCTCTTCGTTACCTGATTTATGATCGATATTTATAGTATCTCCCTCATTAATCATAGAATTTAAAATTTCAGATGCTATTAAGTCTTCAATATGTTTTTGAATTGTTCTTTTTAGAGGTCTAGCACCATATTTTTTATCATATCCTTTCTCAGAAATGAAATCTTTAGCTTTTTTAGATAATTTGATATTATAGCCAAGCTCATCAATTCTAGAATATAACTTCGAAAGTTCAATATCAATTATTTTATAAATATCATCTTTTGAAAGTGCATTAAATACTATTATTTCATCAATTCTATTTAAAAATTCTGGTGCAAATTTTTTCTTCAACGAATTCATAATAGTTTTTCTTGTGAACGTGTCTTCTTGTGATTTTTTTGCACTTGTGCCAAATCCAACTCCAGACCCAAAATCCTGAATCTTTTTGACACCAATATTTGAAGTCATGATAATTACACAATTAGTAAAATCTATTTTTCTACCAAGACTATCTGTTAAAAACCCATCGTCTAATACTTGTAAAAGCATATTAAATACATCTGGATGCGCCTTTTCAATTTCATCAAGTAATACAACTGCATATGGTTTTCGTCTAATTTTTTCAGTTAATTGGCCTCCATCTTCATAACCTACATAACCGGGAGGTGCTCCAATTAATCTGGAAATGGCAAATTTTTCCATGTATTCACTCATATCTACTCTAATAAGTGCTTCTTCACTATCAAATAATTCTTTTGCAAGAATTTTAGCTAATTGAGTTTTTCCAACACCAGTTTGACCAAGGAAAATAAAAGAACCAATAGGCTTTTTAGGATCTTTTAGACCAGCTCTATTCCTTTGAATTGATCTAACTACTTTATCAATTGCCTTATCCTGTCCAATGATACTATTCTTAACGATTGAAGTTAATTTTGATAATTTATTACTTTCAGATTGCTTTAATTTATTAAGAGGTATGCCTGTCATCATTGAGACTACGTCGGCAATACTTTCTTCATTTACAATTTCTTTATTTTTTTTACATTCTTCTTCCCATTTTTGTTGGGCAATATTAAGTTTATTCTCTATGATTTTCTCCTTATCTCTGTAACTTGCTGCTTCTTCATATTTTTGGTTTTTTACAGCATTATTTTTATCTGATTTAATTTTTTCAAGCTCAGATTCAAGTTCAAGTATGTGTTTGGGTACATCTAAATTTGTTAAATGGACTCTTGAACCAGCTTCATCAAGTGCATCTATTGCTTTATCAGGCAAGTGTCTGTCAGTCATATATCTTGATGTAAGTTTTACACAAGCTAATAACGCTTCATCTGTGTAAATTACATTATGATGTTCTTCATACTTATCCTTTATGTTTTTTAAGATTTCTAATGTTTCCTCTTCGTTTGTTTGCTCAACTATAATTTTTTGAAATCTTCTTTCTAATGCACCATCTTTTTCTATTGAATTTCTATATTCATCTAGAGTAGTAGCACCTATACATTGTATTGTTCCTCTTGCTAATGCAGGTTTAAACATATTTGACGCATCAAGACTTCCTGTTGCTCCACCAGCACCAACTATTGTATGAATTTCATCAATAAAGAGGATTACATTTGAGTTTTTTTCGAGTTCATTCATAACTGCCTTCATTCTTTCCTCAAATTGACCCCTGTATTTTGTTCCCGCTACTAAACTTGCTAAGTCAAGAGAAACAATTCGTTTGTTATATAAAACTCTTGAAACTTTCTTTTTTATAATTCTGATAGCAAGTCCTTCAGCTATTGCAGATTTTCCAACTCCAGGCTCACCAATTAATAATGGATTATTTTTCTTTCTTCTGCTTAATATCTGAGATACTCTCTGAATTTCAATTTCTCGACCAATTATAGGGTCCAACTCATCATTTTCAGCCATAAAAGTCAAATCCTTTCCAAAATTATCTAAAACAGGTGTTTTTGACTTTTTTGAGGATTTGGTTTTTGTAGTTTTCATTTCCTCAGTATCAGAAGTTTCTTTTGAATCGGGAATATCATCAGTGAATTCATCTTTCCCAATAATAGATTTGTATTCGTCCTTAACAACATTATAATTAACTTCCATATTATTAAATATCTTAGTTGTAGGATCATTTTCATTCCTTAAAATACAAAGTAACAAATGAGCAGTATTTATTATCGAGCTTTGAAACAACTTAGCTTCAAGAAAAGTTGTTTTTAATGCTCTTTCAGCCTGTCTTGTTAGATGAAGATTTTTTTTTGTCGACTCCTTAACCTCATTATCAAAATTTATAGGATTTAAGGATTCTATTTTTCTTCTAAGTTCATTTAAATCTATACCTAGAAAATTTAATATATCAATAGCTTTTCCTTCACCATTTCTGATAAGACCTAGTATTAAATGTTCGGTTCCAATAAAATCATGACCCAGTCTTAGAGCTTCTTCTTTACTGTAAGTTATTACATCTTTTACGCGAGGTGAAAAATTATCATCCATAAAAATAATTTTCATAAAAATAATCATAAAGATTTTTTAAAACAACAGTAAAATGTATTAATAATTTTTGTAGGTATAATTGTTAATAAATTTTGATTTTTAACAATGATTTTTTTTAAAATTCAACTGTGTAAATACTTATATTTGTTTATTACTATTTATATGATATAATTAAACTAATTTTTATTATGAATGATGGCGAAAAATTAATACCAATAAACATTGAAGATGAAATGAAATCTGCTTACATCGATTATTCGATGTCTGTTATTGTTTCTAGAGCTTTACCGGATGTAAGAGACGGTCTAAAACCTGTTCATAGAAGAGTGTTGTACGGAATGCATGATTTAGGTGTTAAAGCATCTTCAGCACATAAAAAATCAGCTAGAATTGTTGGTGAGGTTATGGGTAAGTATCATCCACATGGTGATTCAGCCATTTATGATACAATGGTTAGGATGGCTCAAGAATGGAGTTTAAGATATATGCTTGTTGATGGACAAGGTAATTTTGGCTCTGTTGATGGTGACAGTCCTGCAGCAATGAGATATACAGAAGCTAGAATGCAGAAGATTTCTGAGGAGATGTTATCTGATATTGAAAAAGATACAGTAGATTATAAATTAAACTTTGACGATACGTTAAAGGAACCAACAGTTTTACCTACGAAAATACCAGCACTTTTAGTAAATGGTGCTTCAGGTATTGCTGTTGGTATGGCTACAAATATTCCCCCACACAATCTAACAGAGGTTATCGATGGTACACTTGAATATATCAAAGATAACTCTATAGATATCGACGGTTTAATGCAATTTGTAAAAGCTCCTGACTTTCCCACCGGAGGAATAATTCATGGATATGAGGGAGTTAAGGACGCTTTTCATACAGGTAGAGGGAAAGTTGTAATTAGAGGAAAAGCAGAAATCGAAGAAGTTGACGGAAAAGAATCTATTATTGTAACCGAAATTCCGTATCAGGTAAATAAAGCTGATATGATTAAAAAAATAGCTGACCTAGTTAATGATAAGAAATTAGAAGGTATATCCACTATAAGAGACGAATCAGACAGAAATGGAATGAGAATAGTATTTGTTTTAAAAAGAGACGCTATTCCAAATATTGTTCTTAATAAGCTTTTCAAGTATAGTCAGCTGCAATCATCATTTAGCGTTAACAGTATTGCTCTAGTAAAGGGTAGGCCTCAAATGCTAAATTTAAAAGATATGATTAAGCATTTTGTTAATCATAGACATGATGTAGTAGTAAGAAGAACAAAATTTGAATTAAAGAAAGCTGAAGATAGGTGCCATATTTTAGAAGGATTAATTATTGCATCTGATAATATTGACGATGTAATTGCTTTGATTAAAGCCTCTAAAAATGCTGAGGATGCTAGAGAAAATTTAATTAAGAAATTTAAGTTATCAGAAATTCAAGCAAAGGCAATTGTAGAAATGAGACTAAGACAATTAACTGGCTTAGAACAAGATAAATTAAGAAATGAATATGAAGATATTAAGAAATTAATCGAAGATTTAAAAGATATACTTTCCGATGAAGACAGAAGGATGAAAATAATATCTGAGGAATTAATTGAGATTAGAGAAAAGTATGGTGATGAAAGAAGATCTGTAATCGAATATTCTGGAGGAGATTTATCTATAGAAGACATGATACCTGATGAAAAGGTTGTTATAACTATTTCTCATGCCGGATATATTAAAAGAACTTCATTAGATGAATATAAGGTTCAAAATAGAGGAGGTGTAGGGCAAAAAGCATCAACAACAAGAAATGAAGATTTTCTAGAGGATTTGTTTGTTGGAACCAATCATCAATATATGTTGTTTTTCACACAAAAAGGAAAGTGTTTTTGGATGAGGGTTTATGAAATTCCTGAAGGCAGTAAAACTTCCAAAGGAAGAGCAATTCAAAATCTAATCAATATAGAGCAAGATGATAAAGTAAAAGCTTTTATATGTACTAAAGACCTTAAAGATGAAGAATACATCAACAATCATTATGTGATAATGGCTACAAAAAAAGGTCAAGTTAAAAAAACATCTCTTGAACAATATTCAAGACCTAGAGTAAATGGAATAAATGCAATTACCATAAAGGAAAATGATGAGCTTCTAGAAGCTAAATTAACGGACGGTAATAGTCAGGTTATGTTAGCACTTAAATCAGGAAAAGCTATTAGATTCGAAGAGGCAAAAACAAGACCAATGGGTAGGAATGCATCAGGGGTAAGAGGTATAAGACTTCAGCACGATAAAGATGAGGTAATTGGTATGGTAGCTGTCAATGATATGGAAAGTAACATACTAGTTGTTTCTTCAAATGGATATGGAAAAAGATCAAGATTAGATGATTATAGAGTTACTAATAGAGGAGGTAAAGGAGTGAAAACAATATCAATTACTGAAAAAACAGGTGATCTTGTAGCAATTAAAAATGTTGATGATAGCAACGGCTTAATGATTATTAATAAATCTGGTATAGCTATTAGAATGGCTGTAGAAGATTTAAGGGTTATGGGACGAGCTACTCAGGGAGTAAAGGTAATAAACATCAAAGAAGGTGACTCAATTGCTGCAGTTGCAAAGGTTGCGCATGAGAAGGATGATGAACAACAGGAAGAAGATGTAATAGAAGAAAATAATACAAACACAGAATAATGAAAAAATTTTTATTAGGAATATTAATATTTGGTGTATTTAATTTAGGTTTTTCTCAAAAGAAAGAGCTGAAAACAGCAGATAAACAAATTAAAAGTGGAGAATATAGTCAAGCTATTACCACTCTTGAATCAATTGTTGATTTAATAAATTTATCTGATGATAAAACAAAAGCTAAATTCTATTATTTATCAGCTATGGCCACATATCAGAATGGGGAAGGGTCTTATGAGAATAAAATTCTCAGTATTGATAACTTTAATATGGTAAAAGATATTGAACAATCTGATTCAGGCTTTTACTCTAGTAAAGTTAAAGATATATATACAAATCTTTTTAATTCATTTGTTAATGAATCAAGATCAGCATTAGATATTAAAGATTATGAATTATCGTATAAAAATTTAGAGGCCGCTTACAAGGTTTCTTCTAAAGATACTTTATATCTATATAACGCAGCATTAGTTGCTACTGAGGGTAAGGCTTACGATGTTGCATTAAACTATTATTCACAGTTGATTGATTTGGGCTACACTGGTGTTTCAATTAATTATTACGCTACGGAGATGGAATCTGGTAAAGAACAAGTATTTCAAGATAAAAAATCAAGAGATTTCTCTGTCGATGTAATAGGTACACATGATGCTCCAAGGGATGAAATGGCGGAATCAGTAGAGATTGATATCTTAAGGTCAATAGCTGCTATTTATAGATCTCAGGAAAATCTTGAAAAAGCACTTGAGTATCTAAATAAAGCAAAACAAATTAACTCTAACGATATTAATCTAATTCTACTAGAATCAAATATTAGATGGGAGATGGGAGAGGTAGATATGTATCAAGAGTTAATATCCAAAGCTTTAGAAATTGAACCAAATAATGTTGATTTAATATTCAATTTAGGGGTTGTCAATGCAGATAAAGGAAACTTTGATGCAGCGCTTGGTTTTTATGATCAAGCAATTGAAATTGATCAGGAATATACAAAAGCTTACTTAAATGCAGCAGCATTGATACTTGATAGGGAAGGGGCTATGATTGAAGAAATGAACTCTTTAGGCACATCTACAGCTGATTATAACAGATATGATGAATTAAAAATAGAACGAGAAAATCTATACAAAAATGCTATTCCTTATCTTGAAATGGTTTATAAGCTTGATAATCAAAATTTAAGCGCTGCTAGGACACTAAGAAATATATTTTCTGCTATAGATGATTCAGAAGCATATAATAAGTATAAAGTTATTGTTGCAGAATTAGAAAATAAATAATCAATTATATTATTTTTTTAATAAATCTAAGTGAGTGAGTATGTTGGTTTATATCATTATTGTAAATCCCTGTTTGATCTAACCTGTCAATTCTTACCTTACCACTAGCATGTATAATATAATTATTCTTTAAAATTATACCAACATGTATAATTTCATCCTCATCATTATTAAAAAAAGCTAAATCACCTGGCTCAGATTCTTCAATAAAACTTAATGTTTCTCCTTGGGTAGCTTGTTCTTTTGCATCTCTAAGAAGTTTATAACCGTTAATTTTATAGACCATTTGTGTAAATCCTGAACAATCAATTCCGAAAGGAGTTTTTCCTCCCCATAAATACGGAGTGTGTAGATATAGCATTGCTGTACTTATAATTGAATCTTTAGTTTGTTTTCCAGAAATTGATTTTCCTTCATATTTATGATTAAGTAATTCAATATTAGAAATATTCGATCCAATTGAAATTGTTATTAACTCCTTATTAGTATTTTCGATAAATTCTACTAAATCACATGAATATTTCTGGTCATCCCTTTTAATTATTTCATTTTTGTCGAGCTTAACATATTGCTTGCAATCTATCCATCCTTCATAATTGTCAAATTCACATTTAATTTTAGTCCAATTATCTTTTTCTTCTATTATATTAAATAAATCACCATAAATCAATTGTGTAATCATTTCAGATTTATCTGAGTTTGAAATCCTAACAGGAACAATGCTTAAGTTACATAGACCTAGGCTCATATTAAACTTTAATTTGAATAGAAGATGCGCCTCCACCTCCATTACAAATAGCAGCAACACCTGATTTTAGATTTTTTTGATGAAGGCAGTGAATTAATGTAGTTAAAATCCTTGCTCCAGAACATCCAAGAGGATGGCCTAATGAAACTGCCCCTCCATTTATGTTTACTTTATCATGATTAATTGAAAGCTTATTCATATTGACAAGCGGAACCATAGAAAAGGCCTCATTAATTTCAAATAAATCAATTTCATTTAAATTTGTCTCTGTTTTACTGATTAGATTTTCAATCGATTTTGAAGGAGCAATAGTAAATAGATCTGGAGAAATAGAAGAATCATCAAATCCTATAATTTCAGCAATAGAATCAATTTTTAAATCAATTGCCTTTTGTTTATTCATTAAAATTAACATTGATGCACCGTCACTAATAGGGGATGAATTTGCAGCAGTTGCAGTGCCATTCTTTGTAAAGGCTGGTTTAAGTTTTGGAATTTTTTCAAAACTCACTTTGCTAATCTGTTCATCATTTTTTATTTCAATTTTATTACCTCTTTTGTCTTCGTAATGAATCGGAATAATTTCATTAGTAAATAAGTCGTTTTTTGATGAGTTGATTGAACGATTATAAGATGCGATAGCATAATTATCCTGGGCTTCCCTTGAAATTTTATAAGCAGATGAACAATTATCCGCTAACACGCCCATTGACTCATTACTGTAAACATCGGTTAAACCGTCTATCATTAATCCATCAATTGTGTTTGTGTTTCCATATTTACTTGCTTTCCTAAGATTTAGATAATGAGGAGCATTACTCATGCTCTCCACACCTCCAGCAACAACAATATCGTTAATTCCTAATTGTATTGACTGAGCAGCTAAAATCACAGCTTTCATGCCTGAGGAGCATACTTTATTTACGCTTGAGCAAGGAATATCGTTTTTTAATTCTGAACCCAAAGCTATTTGTTTTGCAGGTGCCTGACCACAACCAGATTGTAAGACATGTCCAATAATCACTTCATCAATAAGATTTTTGTCTAAGTTAATTTTAGATAACGCACCCTTTAAGGCAAAGACTCCAAGCTGAACAGATGAAAAGTTAGATAATGAACCCATAAAACTACCTAAGGGGGTTCTTACAGCACTAACGATAACAACATCATTTTGCATATGTTTGTTTTTTTCTAAAGTTAATAAAAATATAAATTGTATTAAGCTCTTAAATATTTAGTAAATTTATTCAATAATACTTATGAGTAGGTTGTTTAACAATATAAATAAAGGTTTTTCTAGAATATTTAGGGTTCTTCTATTTATTTTATCAGCATTTTTAATTATTTATTTTTTTCCAAAAAGCGGAAAGTTTAAATATAGTTTTGAAAATGGTAGGCCTTGGCAATCAGAAAATCTTTATGCACCCTTTGATTTTGCAATTAAAAAAACTAATGATGAAATAAGTCTTGAAATTAATCAAGCAAAGATTAACACTCCATTGTTTTTTGATATAGATACATCATTAACATCTGCAACAGAGAACAGCTTAAATTACAGAATAAATGAATTAGAAACTGATTCATCGTTTATCAAATACAATAAAGCCGAATTGATTATTATTAAAGAGCAATCTGTTAAAATAATTAATGACGTTTATCAAGTGGGTCTAGTCGAGGAGAATTATGACTTTATTGATAAGCAATTAGTATCTATAATATCTGATAATAAGCTTATTAATTCCACTTTCTTTAATAATCTTGTTAAACCTGAAAGCTTGTTAACCTTAATAAATAATAAGATTTTAGAGTATAATAGTGAGCAATACAAAACCCAAATTATATCTTTAATTTTTGATATAATTCAGCCTAATCTAATATTTAACAATGCTTTATCAGAACAAGCGCTTGATGAGGCTACCACAAACATCTCTCCAAATAGAGGTTTTATTGAAAAAGAAACACTCATTATTTCAAAAGGTGAAATTGTTGAGGGAGAAAAATTAGAAATTCTTAAATCTCTAAAAAATGAATATGAAGTAAATAGCTCTTCATTCTCTGATTTATATCTAATTATATCTGCATATTCGTTACTAGTAGTTCTTTCTTTGTTGATGATAGTGCTATTTATAAGGAAATTTGAAAGAAATATATATGATAATAATAATAGAATTGCTTTTGTATATTTTAATATTACCCTAATAATATTAATTACGACTTGGGTTATAGATATTAATTCAAATTATGTCTACATCATTCCGTTATGTATTATTCCTTTATTGTTTAAAGCTTTTTTTGATTCAAGAATAGCATTTTTCATTCATTCAGTAACGATTATGCTTTTAGGGTTTATAGTTCCTAATAGTTATGAGTTTATATTTTTAAATATAATAGCTGGAGTAGTTACAATTCTTACTTCGGATAATATATACAAGAGAGCTAATTTATTTATTGCTGTTGCGCAAATCACTCTAGTTTATATGTTGGCTTATTTCTCTTTTTATGTTATACATGAAGGAAATATTGAAAATTTACCATTAAATAATTTTGGTTTATTTGTTTTATGTGGACTATTAACTCTGTTTATATATCCTCTCATATATATTTATGAAAAATTATTTGGACTTGTTTCAGATGTATCTCTTTTGGAATTGTCTGATACAAATTCAAATCTGTTAAAGGAATTGTCAAACAAAGCACCAGGGACATTTCATCACTCTTTAAATGTTGCAAATTTAGCTGAAGCATGTGCTAATGAAATTAATGCAAACGCATTATTATCTAGAGTAGGAGCATTACATCATGATATTGGTAAAATTAAAA
>Ga0115013_10000350_pt1 | contig 28193 bp, 26 predicted proteins | sample SouAtlMetagenome_2_FD_88686 | JGI IMG/M metagenome (GOLD analysis project Ga0115013, IMG submission 88686) | Marine eukaryotic phytoplankton communities from Atlantic Ocean - South Atlantic ANT15 Metagenome | ecosystem: Environmental > Aquatic > Marine > Oceanic | place: South Atlantic Ocean...
ACACGGTCCGCCCCAATCCTGATTGGTTTCCGGGGAGTGATTTGTCTCCTGTTATTGTGACTCCTCGGATGCAGCCCGTGGTTCAGACTGTCCGAAATGGAACCTTTGAGGCGACCTACTTGCCAAGCCAGGGGCCGTATGCTGCAACCATTGAGATCAAAGCGACCAGTGGTGAATTGGAAATTGATTGCATTGAGTTGATTTACTCCTTCAATCCCCAGGATTACCAAACCCTTGTGCCGCAGGGTCTCCCCATTCCGCATAGTTTTCGAGCCTTCAAGGACGAGCCCGATATCCTCACGGAAGAAGGGGCGCGAATCCTGCCTTTTAGCTATGAAGGATATTATTTTAAATCCCAGTAATGATGGTGACCGAATCACGTTATGATCGTCCGGTGGAGCCCAACGAGCTCGTCCCGGCTGACTATTTTAAGGAGCTTTCCTTGGAGGAGTATTTTGCGAATGATGCGCCTCTGGAAATCGATCTCGGCTGCGGTGATGGCTCGTTTGTTCTGGGCATGGCCGAACATTATCCGGATCGGAATTTTCTCGCGGTGGAGCGTTTGCTCGGGCGGGTGCGTAAAGTGTGCAAGCGTTCGCATAAGATGGGCCTGAAGAATCTCATGGTTCTGCGTTTAGAAAGTCTTTATACTCTGGAATGGATGTTGCCCGAGAGTTGCGTGGACAGGCTTCACCTTCTTTGCCCCGATCCGTGGCCGAAAGCGAAGCATCATCGTAGACGCTTGTTTCAGGAGCCGCTTCTCAATGCGGTGGTGCGGGTGTTAAAGCCGGGTGGGGAGTTTCTCTTCAAGACGGATCACGAGGAGTACTTTGAGTGGTGCGAGGAACATCTCGTGGCGTTCGATAAGCTGGAACGGCTGATCTGGGATGAAAATGATTTCTTTTATCCCAAGACTGACTTTCAGATCCAGTGGGAAGCCGAGGGAAAATCCCTTCTAGGACTTCGTTCCCGGAAGGCTATTTGAGTTCGTAAGACTCGGGAGCTACCAGTCCGGCGGAAAGAATCATTTTTCCTGCCTCTTCGAGAGACATTTCGCTGTCGTAGACTTTTTCGTCGTCCACGATGATCACGAATCCGGTCATGGGATTAGGGGAGGTCGGGATGAAGACGGAGGTGACGTCTTTCTTGGTCTGGGGATCGTGAAAGTTCCCGGTTACAAATCCGATCAGGCGGCAGCCGGGGCTCGGATATTCGATGTAGGCGACACCTTTGAATTTCCTTGGTCCGCCGAGGTTGCGCACGGCATCGACGAATTGCTTGATGGTTCCGTAGATGAATCCGAGGAGAGGAATACGGGTGAGTGAATCATCAATCCAGCTTGAAAAGCGGTGCCCGGGTTTGTTCATGACGGCCAGGCCAATGACAAATAGGAGAGCGAGTGGAATGAAAAGCCACAACAAATCGTCGCCAGGGAAATATTCGATTTTCCAGGCTTCCTCGGGGGTTGCACTGCGGAGGGTATTCAAACCCGAAAGGGCGAGGTTGATGATGGTGAGTCCAATGCGATGCAGGAGTTTAAATACGAGAACGATGATCCAGCCGGTCGCGAGAATTGGAATCACCGCAGCCATTCCAGCGAGGAAGGGCTTAAGAGCCATTTTAATTCGCGGGTGTCTGGAATCGCGGGCTTGTCCGAGAGGCTCGTCTGACATGGTAATCCTCAATTAATAGCGCGTAATCCCCAACTGACAACTCTGAGATTTCTGGATGACGAAAGGAGAAAAAAGTGGGATGCTTTTTTCAGCGATTCCCAATTTTAATGCCTCGATTGATCATTCTTGTTCTTCCTCTCTCCGTCCTATGGCTGGTGATGATCTCGAGGCCGTCGATGATGCAAAGTGTTCAAGGGACTAATGTCTCCCTTGAAGAGGCAAACCTCGAGAGCTTCTCTGAGGGTTTTGAGAGGGAGGCAAGGCTCCTAAACCAGAGGGGTAGAGGGAGTGATTCCGCTTTTGAAGCAATGGCTTTTCAAGATGGCTCTGGATCTATTTCGGACTCAAGTAATGGCCACGCTGGATTGTCTGTCGATGAAAAGGCCGTTTTGGTATGGCGCAAAATTCAGGATTTCATTCCCCGGGATTTTACCGGAAAGGAGATGAGGGACTTAAGATCCTACATTGGTGAGTTGTTGGGGGTTCAGGACGAGAGCGAATTAACTTGGCGATGTTGGGCTCCCGGGGCGTCCCGGGAGAAAGCGCTTCTCTACTATGAAGTAGAGAGCTTGATCGGGTTGAATCCGAGACGGGTTGGCTTGTTTGCAAATCAGTTTCTTGGAACTGGCCGATGGGGTAATGTTGCGAGTCATAACGGAACGACATTCGACCAGGGGAGGCCTGCTGTTCTCACCTGGAGCATCGTGCCTGATGGAACGATGGCTCCCGGAATCAGTGGTCAGTCGACAGCGGCTTCGGATTTACGTTCATTTTTAGGTGGGATTTATGGGACCAATCCCGGAGAGCCAACGCAGAATCAACCCTGGTTTTCTGTGCTGGAATCAGCCTTTGATGACATGGGGCAAACATGTGGCGTGGAATTTGTTTTTGAGGAAAGTGATGATGGGATTCCGATTTCCACTTCTGCGGATGGTGTGCTCGGAACTAGGGGAGATATTCGGCTGGCCGCCCGGGCTTTGGATGGTTTTAACGAGACCCTGGCATTTGCCTATGCGCCTGGATATGGAGATTTGGTGATCGATTCCTCTGATTCGTTTTTCAACTTTATCGGGTCGTCATCGATCCGAATGCATAACGTCGTGGCCCACGAGCTGGGGCATGCCATTGGGCTGTCCCACGTCTGTCCGATTAACCGAACAAAGCTCATGGAGCCGCTAATTAGTCAGGATTTTCGGGGGGCTCGCTTTGATGAGTTTCAGTCCCTTCAACGACAGTATGGCGACCCTTTGGAGCATCATTCGGACGAGCGGGATAACGACAGCCCGGTTGATGCTACTCCCCTGATTCTGCCGGTGGATGACACTTTGAGTTACGCTAGGCTGAGTATTGATGATAATAGCGACATCGACTTTTTTAAACTCTCATTGTTGGGTGGACAAAAAATTTCGGTGGATGTGGAACCTGCTTCGGGGAGTTATTTGGAAGGGGCGCAAGTTGGGGAAGATTGTTCCGGAGGAGAGGATTTTGATCCCGGGACAATTCATAACCTAACCCTGGATATTCTGGGGTCTAATGGGGTAAAAGTGTTGGCCTCGTCCTCTTTGGGAGGATTGGGCGAGGGAGAAAGTATTGCCAATTTTGAGATACCGGAGGATGGGAATTATTTCCTGCGAATTAATGGCGGTGCAGCCAATGCGACTCAAATCTACGACCTCAATATTTTCACCGAGGACCGCCCACCGAGTCCTGAGGTCGACATGATCGGTTCGGCCATTGTGGTGGAGTCAGGTAAGGTGAAAAACGTTCGAGCGGATCCTGATGAAACACTCAAGGTTCAGGTTGAGTTAAAAAACATGGGCAATCTTGCGACGGAGAATTTGCAGGTTTTCCTGTCCGGTCCGCCGAATCTTATTTTTTTTGAGAGTGAGGTATTGAAGCCGGTCTTGGGTCCGAATGAGACGGGGATGGTGGAGCTTGTCTTTGGACTGCGGGGGCCTTGTGGAATCGAAATTCCGCTGACTCTCACCGTGGATGATGCTCTGATGGACCCGGTTGAGTTCGAGTTGAGTTACGTTTTGGGCGAGGTGATCACTGAGGAACTTATGAACGAAGGCTTTGATGACTCGGGTTCATTTCCTGATGGATGGAGTAATTCTTCTTCCGGAGCTGGGACAAATTGGGTGATTTCTTCTTCGGTAAATGTTTCAAGTGCTCCAAATGCAATGTTTTGTCAGGGGGTTGGGGAGGTCGGACAGTCTACTCTGAGGTCGCCATCGGTGACTCTGGGAAGTGAAGGTGGGAATCTGATGTTTCAGCACTCCTATGATATGGAGTTTGCTTGGGATGGCTGTGTTCTCGAGGTTTCCCGTAATGGCGGTGTTTGGTTTGACCTTTTGGATAGCGAGGCGGTGGTCGTCTCCGGTGGATACAATAGCACGATGCGGTCATCTTCGACTTCGGGGTTGGCGAACCGGGGGGCATGGACCGGGGCGAGTGGCGACTTTGTGATCACAGAAATTGAGTTGCCGATGAGTTGGGCCGGAGACGAGTTGCAAATTCGATGGGTTATTGCTTCGGATCGCACTATTGCCTCGGGTGGGTGGTATCTTGACGAGGTGCAACTGATAACCAGCACGGCGTATTGCGAGGCGCACGATCCCGATTTTTCCATCAATGTCATTGAGGAAATTGTCGAGGAAGGAGCACAATTGGAGGTGGTGGTTTCCAGTGAATTGCCTTTGGTTTTCGCCAAGGAAGTGTTCTTGTCGATAGGTGGGGAAGCGATTTTGGCTGATCTCGATGGGGATCTTTCCGGAACGATTTTCGCGGGAGGGTCAACGGTGCCGATTTCCTTGTTCGTCGTGGACGATGGACTTAGTGAAGGCGATGAGATTTTGACGCTTTCATTCGCAGGAGGCGGGGCGGAGGACTCGGTTACTCTTCAGGATTCTAAGGGATTTGGTTTCTGGGCAGCATCATATGCAATACCGGGAGATGCCCCTGAAGTTGACCAGGATGGCGATGGACTGAGTGCTCTTGCGGAATACCTTCTGGATACCGACCCAACGGATCTCTTTTCGGTCCCTGACTTATCGATTCAGCTGGTGGACGGAAATGTGCTGTTCCCGGTTGGCAACCTTCCGTTGCGAAATGACGCGGCGATAGCGGTTGAGAAATCGACGGACCTAGTGAATTGGGCGCCGACAAGTCTGACCCAATCGGACAAGGGGCTGGAAGTTCCCTTCGATGGCGGCAAATCCTTCCTCCGCATGGTTTTCTCGTTGAACGAATAGAGTTCGGTCTTTTCAAGAGCGTTTTTTTGAGAGAGATACTCATGTATGACGGCAGCTGAACTTGCTAAATCCGCTCAAAATGATGTTGAGGTCCCCGTCGGGATTTCCATCGAACAGAAGGCACTCTGGTTGGCGAAAGCCGGACGTTGGGATGACTCTCATGACCTTTGTCAGGATGTGCCTGATCCGGCGGGAGCTTGGATTCATGCCTACCTCCATCGCGAGGAGGGTGATCTGGGAAACGCTTCCTACTGGTATCATCGTGCCGGGAGGAAAATACCGGCATCGGGCGTAACACTCGCCGAGGAATGGGGCCAGATCGCGGCGGCACTTTCGTAAACCAAGATGCCAAAACCTGAAAAAAATGTCCGTCGTGCGGCAGTGTCGGCACTGAGAGCCTGGGCGAAAGGACATGCCTATGCCGATTCTCTGATCGAACGACACGCCGAGCGCAATCATTTGTCGTCGCAGGATCGGGCATTAATGAAAGCCATTTTGCTGGGGGTATTGCGTAACCGCAGTCTTTTGGATTATTGGATCGGCTTGTTTCGTAAGGGAAAGCTTGACGCGGAAAACCGAGACATTATGCGGGTTGGATTATGTCAGTTATTAATTCTTCGTATTCCCGACCATGCTGCGATTTATGAAACGGTGGAGTGCGCCCGTGCTCCGGTGCGAGGTCTGATCAACGCCGTGCTTCGCAAGGCTGCTCGCTCGCGGGCGCGTCTCTTGCGTGAGCTTCCTGATGTAGATCTTGCCACGCAGTATTCGCATCCCGGTTGGCTTTTTAAACATTTTCGAAAACTCTACGGGGTAAAGAACACCACCGTCCTGATGGATTGGAACAATTGTCCAGCGGAGACTTATTATCGTCCCAATCTTCTTAACCCTCCGTCTCTCGGTGCTCCTGAGCCGGAGAACGCCGGCGATGCGGTGGCGACAGGTAGCTACTATATCACCGACCCATCGACTGCCCATGCCCCTGAGTTGCTGGCTCCGAAGCCTGGTGAGGCGATTCTCGATGCTTGTGCCGCGCCGGGCGGGAAGTCGATTCATTTGGCCGGCCTCATGGAAAATCAAGGCGAGTTGGTTTGTTCGGATTCGAATGAAAATCGCCTTCCTCGATTGCGGGAGAATCTTGAGCGCTGTGGCGTGGAAATTGCCAAAGTGGTGCAGCATGATTGGACCAATCCCGCTCCGAGAGATTGGCGCGGTCGCTTTGATGGCATTCTCCTCGATGTGCCTTGTTCAAATACCGGGGTGTTGCGTCGGAGGGTCGATGTGCGGTGGCGACTTCAGCGAGGGGATATCGCCGATCTTGTCGAGATTCAGAATCAGATCTTTGAACAAGTGCTTCCCTGTTTGAAGCCGGGAGGGCGAATTGTCTACTCAACCTGCTCGATTGATCCCCAAGAGAATCTGGAATTGGTGACAAAGTTCTCCAATGCTCATCCGGAGCTGGAATTGAGCGACCATGAGCAGTTACTGCCCTTCCGGGACGAATGCGACGGAGCCTTTGCCGCCCTGCTCCTTGACCAGAGGGAAAGTTAAGGTAAGCTAAATTTTACCGAATAATATCACATGAAAGCGATCTTCCTCTCTCTTCCGATAGCTCTCCTGCTGTCCTCGTGTTCAGAATTTGTCTCAACAGGAACGAGTCTCCCAACAGGATATCTCTCAGCCTTCCGCCATGCCGCACCCGTTCGTGAAGGTCTGCCGCATGAGCAAGGCTTTTGGGATGCCGAGGGGATCAACGGTCCGCCGTCAATCCGTATTCGTCGATCAGAGCAAAAGGCCTATTTTTACAAAGGGACACACATTGTGGGAATGAGCCCGGTGGCTACTGGAAAGACGACTCATACTACTCCGGGCGGAACGTTCAAAATCAGCCAGAAGAGCAAAGACCATAAGTCGTCGCTCTACGGAGTGATTCGAGACAATGCCACGGGACAAGTCGTTAATGACGACGCGGATACGCGGAAGCACAAGGTGGGTCCAGGCCAGACTTTCGAAAATGCGCCCATGCCGTATTTCATGCGCTTCAACGGAGGGATCGGAATGCATGTGGGCCATCTTCCTGGTTACGCGGCGTCCCATGGTTGTGTGCGGATGCCCAAGGCGATGGCGATTAAGTTTTTTGAAAACGCTGAAGTTGGAACCCCTGTCATCGTAGATTAGATATGCAGGCTTCACTCGTATTGACGATTCACGGACCGGACCGGCCTGGCTTGGTAGGTGCCTTGGCTGATGTGATTTCAAGTCAAAGCGGAAGTTGGATGGAAAGCCGAATGGCGAATCTTTCAGGGCAATTCGCGGGGATTCTTCGCGTAGAGTGCCCGGCCTCTGCGAAAGACTCATTGGTGAGTGACCTTGAGAGGCTCGCCGAGCAAGGAATCCACGTGCAAGTTGCGGGAGAACCGGTCAGGGATGATTCAAGCGGAGAGTCTGTCGTGATCTCTATCGCGGGTCACGATGAGCCTGGTATTGTTAAAACAATCGCGTCGGTTCTGGCGGCGAAAAGTGTCAATGTCGAGGAGTTGGAGACCTCGCTCGAATCCGCTCCGATGTCCGGGTATTCGCTTTTCTGCACCAAGGGAGAGGTTAGACTGCCCGAAGGTTTGGAGATTGCTGACCTGATCAATGCTTTGGAAGAAGTTGGATCGGATCTTACGGTGGATGTGAATTAACGAACCCCCGATTTTGTGCGAATTGATATTCTGACCCTATTCCCCGAGATTGCTTTGACTCCTCTCAGTGAGAGCATGATGCAGCGTGCGCAGAATGCCGGAATTGTTGAAATTCACGCACACAACCTTCGCGACTGGACGACGGACAAGCATCGACGCACCGATGACTATCTTTGTGGTGGAGGTCAGGGGATGTTACTCAAGCCCGAGCCAATTTTTGCGGCTATTGAAGAACTTCGCTCGGATAATGCCCAGGTCATCTTGCTGACGCCACAGGGGAAGGTTTTCAAGCAGGCGATTGCGCGTGATCTTTCAGGAGCCGCGCACCTCATTTTTATCTGCGGACACTACGAAGGAGTAGATCATCGTGTGATCGAAGAGTTGGTGGATCTGGAACTTTCGATTGGTGATTATATTTTGACGAATGGTGCGATAGCCGCGGCGGTTGTGACGGATGCCATCGTGCGTCTTCTTCCCGGAGCCCTCGGTGATGCACGCTCGCCGGTGGATGAATCATTTTCAGATCCGAGTCTTCTCGAAGCTCCGGCTTATACCAAGCCGATTGAATTTCGTGGGTTGAAAGTCCCCGACATTTTCCTGTCCGGGCATCACGCCAAGATCGAGGAATGGAAAAAAGAGCAGGCGCTCAAACGCACGCGCGAAAATCGTCCTGACCTTTGCGAGTGATTACTTCTTGGGGAGAACCCAGATATTTTTGAAAAAGACCGGGTTGCCGTGGTTTTGCAAAAAGACGGGACCGCCCTCGTCTTTGATGGGATGCTTGACCGGAGCTGCCGTGGTGAAGTCCTTGTTTAGCTCGACATCATCGTGAACAACCACACCGTTGAGTTTGACCGTAATACGTGGCCAGGCGGTGCGCATGCCGTCGGAGTCGAATTTGGCGGCGGTGAATTCAACATCGTAGGTCTGCCAGGTCAAAGGGGGAAGACACATGTTGAGTAGGGGAGGAGCGACCGAGTAAATACCGCCGCATTCGTTCATCTTCCCTTCGAGGGCGAAGGAATCGAGGACCTGGGTTTCCCAACGTCCATTGAAATAGACCCCGCTGTTACCACGACCCTGTCCGCGTTCGAAGGGACGGTAAGGAGTGCGGAATTCGAGATGGAGTTTGTAGTCCTTGAAGGTGGGAATGCTGGTGCAGCCGGTGGAGAGGAGAAGCCCGTTTTCCATCTTTCCCTTTTTCCAATGCTCGGCGGAGGTTCCGTCGAAAAGCACGACCGCTCCCTGGGGAGGCTTGGCGGCGAGGGTGGAGCTGACGCGTTTGATCCGGGGCAAGACGAGGTCGCCTTTTCCATCGCGTTTCACGGTGATTTTTCCTCCCGCGATCTCAGCCGATGTTCCCTCCTGTGCGCCAAAGGAAACCTTCCCGTCCTTCAAGGCTCCGTTCAACTTGATCCGGGATTTTCCTTTTTCCCAGCCAATTCCCGGAAGACCACCTTCAAGAATGTAGGCAACGAACTTTCCGTCTCCCAAAGCGACGACTTGAGCACCTATCCGGGCTCCCGGCTCACCTTTGCCGTATTCCCCTTGAATGGAGAAATCAGGGTCTTCTTTCTTGGCCTTTTCAGGGTCGGTCCAAAACGGCTTTCCGGACTTTTTGGCGTTAGCCAGCGGAAGCGTGAGCGCGAGGAGGGCGATGATCAGTTTCATGGTCATGAAGAGACTACGGAGGGGAATCGCTTCTTATTTCTTTAGATTGAGAGGTTGTGAGGTGCCCAGATAGGTAAAGAGATCGCGTAGCTGCTCGTCGCTGAGATCCGATAGGAGCCCGGCGGGCATGAGGGAGTTTTTCGAGGCCCGCTGCGAGGTGATTTCGCTTCGCTGGATCGTTTGGTCTGCGCCTCCGAGGGGGCGAATTGTGAGGGTGTTTTCGCTTCGCTCGGTGAGGAAGCCACTGATGGTTTGCTGGTCTCTGGTCGTGACGGTTACGGTTTGGAATCCTTCCCGGATCTCAGCTGCCGGATTCACGATTGCGAGAAGAAGGTCGGAAATGCTGTTACGCTGGTAGGCCGTTAGGTCCGGACCGATCTGACCGCCCTCATTGTAGAGGAAGTGACAAGAGGCACATCGTTCAAGGTAGAGCCTGCGACCGGTCTGAGGGTTTCCCCAAGTGGTTTTGAGAATGTTGGAGATGCGGATTATTTCCTTTTTGAAATTGTCTTCTGATTCGACAGGAAGAGTCTTTCGAATTGCTTGAGGAAGGTTTTCTCGAATGAGGGGAGTGAGATGGGAGCTTGCAATGTCACCGGTTTGAATTGCTTCCAGCCAGGTTTTTGCCCATTCAGGGCGGCTGGTGAGAAGATTGGCGACGAGGTCTTGCAGAGTTCTGGGGAATGCATTGAACCTTTTGACGAGAGTCTTTCCGGTTTGCGGAGAGGAGTAGGAAAAGAGAGCGTTGATTGCTGCGCGTGCTACTTCCGAATCTCTGTGGTTTGTAAGATTAAGAAAAAGTGACTCGGCCTCAGGGGAGCTGATGCCTGAAATGATTTCCAGAAGTTTCGAGGGAGAGGCTTTTGGATTCTTTAAGAGAGCAATTCCCTCTGCGATCGCATTTGAGTCGTTGAGTTTGATTTTGAGAGCAAGGGAGTTGCTTCCCGATTGGATGAGTAAGCGGGCCAGTTCATCCGGGATTATCGAATCTGGGGTGAGAGCCAGTGAGACTGATTTTGTCAAAGATGCCTGATGAGCTATATGAGACCCTTGAGGTGGAGTCGCTTGGATGGGATGAGCAATTTTTTTGTAGAGTGAGAGGCAGGCTTGAGCATGTCTTTGTGTGTTTTCTGCAATCAGGCGCCGAGCAAGATAGCACAGCAGTTTGTTCGTTGTAGGACCGTTTTGGGTAACTCCGAGAAGTTCGACGGCCTTTTCGGGGTCTTCAATGACACGGGATTCGATAGCCCACCAATACAATTGGAGGGATGGCGAAAGTGAGAGATCTTCGTCGCCTAAGCGCATATTACCAAGAATATCCCAGAAGTCCTCGCTGGATATGGCTTGCCTCCTCAGTTCGAAGAGAAGTTGGGCTTCATATTCCACAGATGCATCCTTCATGGTGGTGGAAAGTTTCACTATGTCCTCTTTGAGCCAAGACCCCCGGTATGAATCAAAGAGAAGGCGAAGAACCCAGGTGCGGACGTGAGGATCCTCATGATGTCGTTGATCCATCAGAATATCCTTGGCTTCTGCGTCCTTCCGATCCAGAGCCCAAAGTGATTCGAGGACATCTTGGGGATTTTTGCTCTTAAGTAGTGGTCTAATAAGTTCGTTGCGATCCGGTCGACTCCAAAGAATCCGGCGTGCGGATTCGCGAGTCCAACGATTGGAGTCACGTAGTTTTTCTACGAGTTCCGAGGTGCTCATTTTGTTGAAGGGGAGGGGCTGAAATTCCTTAGCTCCCTTTTTGCGGACTCGATAGATTCGGCCGTCGGATTTGTTGATCTGACCTTCATGGTTTTTCATGTGGTTGACTTGCTTGTCCCGCCAGTCAGCAACATAGATCGCACCATCGGGTCCGGGCTCGATGTAGACCGGGCGGAAGAGGGGCGCATCACCGGAGAGAAGAGGATCAAGATACTCGGATCTAAAATTAAGGTTCGCTGAAGTGAGGGTCGAAGCTCCAACTTTATGAAGAAGGGTATTGGCCCACAGCAGCGAGCCTTTGAATCGTTTTGGGAGCTGGCCACCTTCGTAGATGGCGATATTGGTGGAGAGGCGTTTCCAGCCGGGGTGATCGATGGAGGGAAGGTGACCGTAGGCGTATGGATTCGAGAGTTCACCGTGTTTTCTGAATGTTTTTGCATAGTAAGCACCGGGCAAATAGTAGCTTCCGGGAGTGGATCCGTTGTGTCCGGAGAAAAGACGTCCCTTGGAATCAAATTCGCAACTCCAGAGGTTGCCGCCTCCCTCCGCGAAAACTTCGTAGATTTTTCGAGTCGGATGGTAGCGCCACATGAGCTGGCCGATTCGGTCGATCGACGGCTGATCGCTGCCGGGGATTTTTATTTTGCTGGAAACGGTTGAGCCCTGCGATCCATAAAGCCAGCCGTCGGGACCCCAGGTCAGTGAGCTGACGAGAGCATGGGTGTCTTCGATACCAAATCCTTCGAGCAGAACCTCGGGCTTTCCATCCGGCTTGTCGTTGTTGTCTTTGTCCGCGTAATAGAGCAGATAGGGAGGTTGAAGGACATAGACGCCCTCAGGACCGAATTCGAAACTCGTCGCGAGGTTGAGTTGATCGAGGAATGTCGAGTGCTGATCGTAATTCCCGTCACCATTGGTATCTTCATGAATAGTAATTTTATCTTTGCCGGGATGATAATCCGGATGTCCCGGAGGTGAGGGGAGTTTGTCGTAAACGGCGCGCCAGTAGCGGTCGCGGCTTTTCATCTTGGTGCCCGCCGGTTCGGGGTAGCTGCGATACTCGGCGATCCAAAGTCGCCCCCGGGCATCGAACTTCAGGAAGACCGGTTGCTGGACTTGTTCTTCAGTCAAGACGATCTCGCTCTCCAGATCATCCGGTGTCGATTGCGCCAAAATGGTGACTGGAAGAAGAGCGCAAAGGAGTGAGCGCATTGGTGAACTACGAATAGGTGAGCAGTGCTTTGATGACTTTGCGGTCGGCGACCGCTTTTAGTGCTTGGTCAATGTCATCGATGTGGAAAGTGTGCGTGATGAATTCGGAGGAGCTTAGCTTGCCTTCGCGGATCCAATCGCAGAGCGGAACTTGGGCTTCCTTTTCATAAAGGCGGGTGGGCCATTGATGAATGAAGATGTTGTAGTTGAAGTCAGCGAGGGAGTTGTTGATCGTGAATTCCTTGAGTCCGGCCATGACGCCGTAGACGCAGAGTGAACCGCCACGGCGAATCATGGGGAGTCCCGAGTTCATGATTTCCGGTTTGCCCACGGCATCGATGACGGCGTCGAGGTTTTTGAGGTCGGCGAGTTTCGGGTCGTCGCGATCGAAGACGGCATTGGCGCCGAATTCTTTAGCCTTCGCTTGTTTCTCGGGATGTCGGTCGATGACGCCGATCCAGCCGAGGCCGAAGAGGCGACCCAGTTTGACAAAGCTCAGGCCGACCGGGCCGGCACCGTAGATGAGAACGTCGTCGCCGGGTTGGAGATGGAAATCGCGGAAGGCCCCCAAGACTTCGCGCCAGGTGCAGAGGAGGACTGCTTCTTCGGGGCTAATGTCGTCATCGAGAGGAGTTTGAATTTCGTAGCACTCAAACCAGCCGTGTTCTTCATCGGCCACCCCGTCGGCAATCATCGCCTCGTGGTCATTGGCGAGGACGTATTCGCAGAACCCGCCCCAGCCGGATTTCATTCCGTCGACTCCGAGATCGAAGTGGAGTCCGCTAACGGCACGACCGTCTATTTTGAAATTCTTCACCTTGTCGCCGACTTCGACAACAGTGCCGACGCTTTCGTGTCCGAGAGCGAAGGGAAAGGCTTTCTCCATGCCCGGAAAGTGGCCATGAACGAGTTCGCTATCGGTGCTATTGCAAACGCAGGCGAATTCGGTTTTGACGAGAGCTTGGTAAGGGCCGGGTTTTGGCATCGGGGTGTCGATGATCTCGACCACTCCCGGGGCGGTAACAGAAACAGTCTTCATTTGCCTGTGTGTTTGAGAATGAAGTCCACGATGGGTTTTGGATCCTTGAGGCTGTGCGGATGGTGTCCGACGCCGGGTTTGTGGATGACTTTGATCGGGCCTTTGAGTTTAAGGTATCGCTTTTCGATGATGGCGGTGTTCTCCGAAACCGGAACGACCTTGTCATCGTCGCCGACGACGTGGAGGAGAGGAATCCCAGCCTCGGCGAGGGGAGCAAGCTTGTCGACCGGATTGCCTTTGTAGCTTTTCGCTTCTTCGGGGGTAAGCTTGTAGGCGGTGGTGATGGCCTTATTGATTTTTGGCCAACTTTTGAAATCGCAGACTGGAGCATCGGCGTAGATACAGGAAACTTTTTTGGGATTCTTTGCCGCCCAGTTGAAGATGATCAAGCCGCCGCGTGACATGCCTTCGAGAGCGACCTTTTTTGAGAGTTGGTGTTCCGTGGTGACGTGCTTGTAGAAGCGATCCCAGCGTTCAACTGCAGAGGGTGCGCCGTAGAGTCCTCCTACGTTACAATAGGCGACGTGGAATCCTTTTTTGAGGAGTGCGATGTCGGTCTGTGGTTCGTGCCCCCAAAAGCGAGCCCGCCAAATCCAAGGTCTTCCCTTGGCAGCCTTTTTGGGAGCAACGATTTTACAGTTGAGGTCATCAATCTTGAAATCAGTTTGCTCGAAGCCGTGGAACTTAGATTTCTTGCCAGTCCATGGATGAGAAAAGGCGAACTGCAGTGGAGTCAGGATGAGTAGTAGAGAAAGCTTTGCGAGCGATGAAATCATAGCAAAGTCCCAACCTAGGAAGGTTGGATCTTCTTTCCAGAATAAACCGTCGGAATTCTTCAAGAAAACGAAGAATAATCGCGTTTTAGAGAGTCAAAGCCCGGCGAATTTATGACCAATTCTGCCGAGTAAAGATAAGGCGGGTTCCCAAAATCATTAATAACGATTTTCCCCTATTAAATGCTGCTCACTCGTTGAGTGGCGTTTTTTCTGAGCGGCGGTCGGGGAGAGTGAGCCAGTTGAATTGATGTGCTTTGGTGACCTCAAATTGTTTTTTTCGATGACTTTCTCTGATGGAACTTAGACTAATAGTGGCCCTTGTGGTCAGATTATGCTCAACAATTTTCTGCAAGCTTGCCGGCATTTGATCTCTGCGAATATAAAGAGAGACTTGTTCTTCGTGGTCCGGGGTGAAACCTCGAAAGCTTTGCCAGATGGTGTCGTCTCCAAACTCTCCGAGGTAAAAATTGTCCGGTCTCATACCAAGCCGTATTTCGGATGCTTCCGTGGTTTCGCCACTCAAGAGGTCATTCCAGGAATGAGAGCCTCGTCTGGAATAGGCGTCGAAATCTATTTTGGGGCCAGTGGGGTCCCTTCGCATAAAAATCATGCGGAAGTATCCCGAATCAAGGATAGCCCGAAGTCGAATGTAGGTTGTTTCATCTCTTGTATGCAAATCCGAGAATCTGATAAATCTGGTTATTTTTTGACGACTCCCGGGGCCTACGGAGAAGAATTTCCGGGCGTCTTTTTCCACCTTGTCCAAATGATCGAGATGTTTCAGGTAGTCGTCGATTGTTTTAGCTTCGCGAAATTCTCTTAGGACTTCTTTGGGCAGCTTCCCGGTCCATTCAACGGGGGGAGTTTCGAATTCCATATCAATCTTTTTCAACTCCTGCTCATTGTTGAACTGGTTGCCTGAGGTCTTTGGCGTGCTCTTTGTTCGCTCATGAAAGAGATAGAGCAGGATTGAGCACAAGAGCAAGGTAGTCAGAATGATGGAGGTGCAGATGCTAATTGGGCTTCTTTCCTTTCGGTCTGGCTGCCTATCAAAGTTGATGTTGCGTTGCTTGGCTCTCGCTTGCTCCAGAGTGATTCTTCTCGATCTCCGCTGTCCTTTCTTGCCTTCCATCGCCTATCAAAAAGCTTGGGATTGACAGATGGATGGTCAAGAATTTCCTTCTACGGACTTTCGCTATGCCTGTTGGGGAGAGAGTTTGTGAAAACCGCTTGATTTAGGGGGCCAAAATTTGGCGATTTCGGCTACACTAAGCGATGATTCCTTTGACGACTTTGGCCGGGTTGACGCCGGTGAGTTTTTGGTCCAGACCCATGAAGGGGAAGGTGAGTTTGTCGTGGTCGATGCCGACTTGGTGCAGAATGGTGGCGTTGAAGTCGCGGACCCGGACTTCGTCTTTATCGACGTTGTAGCAATAATCGTCGGTTTTTCCGTAGGTCATGCCGCCTTTGATGCCGCCGCCAGCCATCCAAGTGGAGAAGCATTTCGGATGGTGGTCGCGGCCGTATTGGTCGCGCTCTAACTTACCTTGCCCGTAGGTAGTGCGTCCGAATTCTCCGGCGAAGACGACGAGGGTTTCATCAAGCATTCCACGTTGCTTGAGGTCTTTGATGAGACCAGCGCAGGCTTGGTCGACATCGTAGGCCTGTCCACGGATTTTCTTGGGAAGGGTGGAGTGGTGATCCCAGCCGCGGTGGAACAGTTGAATAAAGCGGACGCCTCGTTCCGCCATGCGTCGGGCGAGGAGGCAGTTACGGGCGAAAGATCCAGACTTCTTCATTTCGGGTCCGTAAAGTTTTTCGTTTTGGGCCTCGTTTTCGCTGGAAAGGTCGGTGAGCTCGGGGACGCTGGCTTGCATCCGGAAAGCCATCTCCTGTTGCGCGATGGTTGTTTGAATTTCCGGGTCTCCGACTTTGGCCATATGCTTTTCGTTGAGCTTGGTGACGAGGTCGAGCATCTTGTGTCGGGATTCCCGGTTGACCCCTTTGGGGTTGGAGAGGAAGAGGACGGGGTCGCCGGAAGGTTGGAAGGGAACGCCTTGATATTTTGAGGGGAGGAATCCCGATCCCCAGAGTCGGGAATAGAGGCCCTGAACATTTCCCATGCCGCCTGTCCAGAAGGCGGAATTGAGGACGATAAAGTCGGGGAGGTTTTTGTTGAGGCGTCCGAGGCCATAGGAAAGCCAAGCGCCCATGGAAGCTTTGCCGGGAATTTCGGTGCCGGTGCAGAAGAGCGTTTTTCCAGGATCGTGATTGATCGCGGTAGTGGAAGTGGAATTGATGAGAGCGAGGTCATCGGAGACTGAGCCTAGATTCGGGAGGAGTTCGGAAAGCCACATGCCATTGGAACCATGTTGCTTGAATTTGAACATGGAGGGCGCGACGAGTTTGGCCTTGCCTCGGGTCATCGCGGTGACGCGTTGGCCTTTGTGAATGGATTCGGGGAGAGCTTCCTTAAAACGTTTTTGGAGCTCGGGTTTGTAGTCGAAGAGATCGAGTTGGGACGGTGCGCCGCCCATAAAGAGGAAGATGACATGCTTGGCGGGGGACTTTGGGAGACGGAATCCGTGCGCGCCGTTTTCCGCATGCGCAGCGAGGTTTCCGAGGACCGTGGCGCCAAGACCCATGCCCGCGGTGTTGAGGAATTGGCGGCGGGTTTGTGGATCGAACATAGCGAGCAAAAGAAGGAGTTTGGACCGCGGTTTAACTATTCTTTGGATGTCTTTTGCTCGTATTCGTTATTGTTGCGCGTCGCGGACCTTGAGCATAGTGTCGAGGATGGTGTTCCAGGTTTGTTGTTCTTCTAACAATTCATTGGAGAACATGCAGCCGTCCCAGCAGATGTGTTCGATCTTGCGGTCGGCGTGGTCTTTGAGCCATTCGGAGGAACAGGTGACGATGTCGAGTTTTCCGTTCGGGTCGTCGGCGCGGCAGTGGCGGCCGGTTTTGTCGTGTGCGCCAGTGCCGTGGACGGTGCCGTCGTTCTGTGCGACGTGGAAGTCGATGGTCCAGGGACGAAGCTTGTCGACCATGGGGCGATAAGCCGCCCAAAATTCTTCGTCGGTGTGGTCTTCTTTTACGAGGGCATGCTCGGGAGCATTGTAGCCGAGAAGATAGAGGTAAGTGTGGGCGAGGTCGGATTGGAAACCGACGGTCTCAGGGAGGCCGATAGCTTCGAGGAGATCGAGGGTGTCCTTCCAGGAATGGATTCCGCCCCAGCAGATTTCTCCTTCCATGGCGAGGCGTTCTCCGTTGTCGGCGGCGACAGCGGCGGCTCGTTTGATGGTGTCGGCGGCAAGTGCGGTGTTGCCAGCCGGGTCCTTGGCCCAGTCTTCCACACCCCCGGCGGTGTCGATGCGAATCGCTCCGTAATCACGCACGCCGTGATTTTTGAAGATGTTGGCGACGCGGCATGCTTTTTCGACAGCAAGGACGAAATTGTCCCGATCGTCATTCGATCCGAAGGCGGGACCTCCGACAGTACCCTCCCAAACAGGAGCGACGAGGGTCCCAACTTTGAGGTTCTTGGAGGCGATTAGATCGGCGATTTTTTTAAGATCGTCTTCCGAGGCATCGGGGTCGGTATGTGGGTGGAAGAGGAAGTAATCGACGCCGTCGTATTTCTGACCGTTGACTTCAGAATTGGTCGTCAGTTCGAGCATGCGCTCAAGAGAAATTGGAGGATGGTCGGTACCTTCTTCTTTGCCGACGAGACCGGGCCACATTGCGTTATGAACTTTGAGAGCACTCATGATGGTTGATAAATTATCGGGATGATTTGCGGGGGCAAGGATATTGCGGATTTAGAGGGCAGGCGAATTGCGTAATTGGTTAACCCGTCGAATGCAATGAGGAGGCCGACCAGTTAAATAAGGATTGTGAGGACAGAAAGTGAGCTGACGATTCCGGAAATAAGGACAACGGGCATGATGATTTCTGAAAGTTGTAGGTCCGAGTCTAATGATAACGATGCCCGTAGAGCCATTTCCAACCTGAAAATGCTATAGTCCCTGGGCAGGGAAGTCTTCTGCAGGAAACACCCACTGAGTGTCGATCACTACTGTTGCTGAAAGGCCTTCAATATTTGAAGCCGCGAGAGCAATTAGAGCAGACGCTTTCGTTGTGATTCTGTTGATGATAGAATATAAGTTAGCGAGAATTACTTCCTTAGAACGGCATCTTGGGGCCTTTGCCTTTTCCTCCCCCAAGGAGGTCTTCGAGGCCCTCCATGCCTTTCATATCGGGCATCCCTTTTCCGCCTCCGCCACCCATGAGGCCCTCCATGCCTCCTCCGCCGCCCATGCCGCCGAGTTGCTTCATCATGTCCTTCATTTTGCCTTTGGACTTCATCATTTTTTGCATCTGGCCGAACTGCTTGAGGAGTTGGTTGACTTGCAGGAGAGTAGTGCCGGAGCCATTGGCGATGCGCTTGCGGCGGGGAGCCTTAATAATAATGGGCTTGGCGCGTTCTTTTTTGGTCATGGAGAGCACGATGGCTTCCATTTGTTTAATTCGTCCGTCGCTAAGAGCTCCGGTGGGGAGTTGCTTTTTGATTTTGCTGAAGCCGGGAAGCATGCCGAGGAGGCCTTCGAGTGGTCCCAGGTTTTGGATCATTTTCATCTGATCGAGGAAGTCGTTGAAATCGAACTTTCCGGATTGAAGTCTTTTGGCGGACTTCATTGCCTCCTTTTCGTCGATCTTTTCGGCCACCTGCTCAACCATGGTGACGACGTCCCCCATTCCAAGGATGCGGTCCGCCATGCGGTTGGGGTGGAATTCGGCGAGGTCGTCGATTTTTTCCCCTTCACCGATGTATTTGATCGGGCGTCCGGTCACGGCGCGCATCGAGAGGGCGGCACCACCGCGGGCGTCACCGTCGAGTTTGGTTAGGATCAGGCCGGTGATGCCGATTTCTTGGTCGAAAGTCTGGGCAACCGAGACGGCCTGCTGACCGGTGGCGGAGTCGGCGACGAGGAGAGTTTCGCCGGGTTTGAGGAATTTGTGGAGCTTCTTGAGCTCGTCGAGGAGCTGCGTGTCGAGTTCCTGGCGACCGGCGGTGTCGAAGATGACGACGGTGCCATTTTGGGTCTTGCTCCACTTCAGGGCCTTCTTCGCGACTTTGACGAGATCTTTTTCGGTAGGATCGGGAGTGTAGCAGGGAACGTCGACCTGCTCGGCGAGCTTAGCCAGTTGGTCGATGGCCGCCGGGCGATAGAGGTCGAGCGCGACGAGAAGGGGACGACGGCCCTCTTTCTTGAGGCGGAGCGCGAGCTTGGCGGCGGTGGTGGTTTTACCGGCACCGTTGAGGCCGCAGAGGAGGACGTATCCGGGAGAGTTGAGATTGATGGGGGCCTGGTCGCCGCCGAGAAGTTCGGTGAGTTCGTCCTGGAAGATTTTGACGATTTGCTCGCCGGGTTTAACCGACTTAAGAACGTCGGTGCCCTGAGCCTTGATGCTGACGTTGGCGATGAATTCCTTGACCACGCCGAGTTCGACATCTGCCTCGAGCAGGGCGAGGCGAACTTCGCGGAGGGAGTCCGCGATATTCTTCTCCGAGATCTTTCCGACGCCACGCAGGTTGCGGAATGATTTGTCGAAGCTTTCGGCGAGAGTGGAAAACATGGAGAGGACCATAGTCAGGCCGGCCGTAACTGCAAGCCGTAGGACGCAGGTCTTTGATTGATTTGCCGGGAATCCCCCGTAGTCTCCAGACTATGTTGAAAACACTCGCGATTCTCGCCTTTGCCGCCTTGCCGCTGTCAGCTGATGTTTATGAACTCCGGACGTATACCGCCAATGAAGGGAAAATGGACGATCTTCTGACCCGCTTCCGTGATCACACCCTCGCAATCTTTGAAAGTCATGGGATGAAGAATATCGGCTATTGGTTGACGGAAGGGGACGACAAAAAGCTGGTCTATATCATCAGTCACAAGGATCGTGATGAAGCAAAGGCCAGTTGGGCGGCTTTTCGAAAGGACCCCAATTGGCAGGCTGCTTTCAAGGCTTCAAAGGTCAATGGTAAGTTGGTAAAGAAGATCGAGAGCCAGTTTCTCACCGCGACCGATTTTTCGAAACTGAAATAATTTATCCCGGTGGTGATAAAGCGACCCTCTTTTTGTAGTGGAAGCTGGAAGGTTCCGCTGTCATTCTTTTCACCGTTATGAATACATCATTAATTGCTTCGCTTACGGAAGATTTGGTTGTAGTCGGCCTTGTTCTTCTGGGCGTTGCCGTGCTCCTAGCCTTTTATGGAATTGGACAATACAACGGGCTGGTCAAGCTCCGGAACCGCTTTCGCAATGCCTTCGCGCAAGTCGATGTGCAGTTGAAACGTCGTCATGATTTGATTCCGAATCTGGTCGAAACCGCAAAAGCCTATCTTACGCACGAGAGGGATACGCTGGAAGCCGTGATCAAGGCTCGCAATGCTGCTGAAGCAGCTCGTGAAGGGCTGAGTCCGGATAATGCTGCCGGGATGGAGAAGTTGATGGCTGCTGAGGGTGGACTGGGATCTGTTATGGGGCGTTTGTTCGCCCTGTCGGAATCCTACCCTGATCTTAAGGCCAACGAGAACATGAATCAGCTTAGCGAAGAACTCACCAGTACCGAGAACAAGGTGGCATACGCCCGTCAGGGATATAATGACTCGGTAATGGTTTACAATACCAAGCGTGAAGTCTTTCCGAGCAATATCATTGCGGGAATGTTCAACTTCAACGCAGGGGTGCTCTTCGAAGTGACTGATGAGTCCGAGCGCGAGGTGGTCAAAGTTGACTTCAGGTAATGGACTTTTTTGAAGCTCAGGAGCAAGCACAAAAGAGGACGAAATGGCTTGTCCTTTGGTTTGCTCTGGCCGTGATCGCTGTGGTCGCGGCGGTTGATTTTCTATTCTATTTATTCTTGGGACAGAAAATGGGAGAGGACCTCGTTCCCTTTCTGGCGATGGTCTCCTTCGCGACCGCCGGAATCATTGTAATTGCCAGTCTTTTCAAGACGATGCAGCTCGGGCGTGGCGGGGAGGTGGTCGCACATGATTTGGGTGGGCGATTGGTGATGCCGGGCTCGACGGATTTTCAGGAAAAGCGTCTGCTCAATATTGTTGAGGAAATGGCTATCGCCTCGGGGATGCCGGTTCCGCAGGTCTTCCTGATGGATGAGGAGGAGAGTATCAATGCCTTTGCGGCCGGGACCGAGCCCTCGAATGCGGTGATTGGAGTGACGCGTGGATGCGTGCAGCGTCTGACCCGTGATGAATTGGAGGGTGTGATTGCTCATGAATTCAGCCATATTCTCAATGGGGATATGCGCTTAAATATGCGCTTGATGGGGATCGTTTTCGGCCTCCTGGTGATTTCGATCATTGGCCGGGAGATGGTGGAAATGCTGCGCTATCAAAGTCTGGGACGTCGTCGGAACAGCAAGGAGGGCGGGGGAGTGCTGCTTGCGCTTTTTTTGATAGGGCTTGGTCTTTTGGTAGTTGGTTCCTTGGGAGTTCTTTTTGGACGCTTGATTCAAGCGGGAATTTCACGACAGCGGGAGTTTTTGGCGGATGCCTCGGCGGTGCAGTTCACGCGGAATCCGAGTGGGATTTCGGGAGCATTGAAAAGAATCGGGGGGCTTGCGGGCTTAACGAAGATGAAATCGGCCAAGGCCAGCGAGGCGAGCCACATGTTTTTCTCGAACGGGGGAATGTTCAGTTTCGGATTGGCGACCCACCCGCCACTGGATGTGCGAATCAAGGCGATCGAGAAAAACTGGGACGGAGAATTTTTGGAATCGGAGCTGAAACCGGTGGCATCCGAGAGAGTGGAAAAGAAGCGAGAGAGGAAATCGCCGTTTGAAGCGATTCCCGGAGGTGCGGTGATCGGATTGGCTGGGGCGATTGGTCAGGAAGATCATCGGCAGGTAGCGACCGGGCATGAAATTCATCAGGGGCTTTCTGAGTCCTGGAAGCGGGCGGCCCATGATCGCGACGAGGCTCAGGCTCTGATTTTTGGGCTTTTGCTGGCTGAAGATCATCAACTGCAGAAAGCGGAGCTATCTTATCTTCAGCAATCGGCGGGCAAAGATGCTACGGAATTGGCACTGCAATGGCAAAAGGACGTGACAGGCCTGCATTCCGCTCGGAAAATCGCTCTAATCGATCTCGCTTTACCGACTTTGAGAGGCCTTGGAACGCAGGAATATCAACGATTCATTAAGATTTCCCGTTGGTTGATTGCCAGTGATTCCCAGGTCGATCTTTTTGAATTCATGATTCAGCGGGTGATTGAGCGCCATCTAATGAGCCATTTCGAGCAGCGGGGGTTTGGTAAAATTCGCTACCGGAAATTGAGTCAATTATACGATGAGGCCAATGTCCTAGTGTCCACCATGGCTGGAATTGGGGCTGATAATGAAACTGAGGCCAAGGAAGCCTACTCGGCAGCGATTGAGAATTGGCAGGGAAAATTTACCATGCATGCCCGGTCCCGACTGGACCAATTGGATGGCGTCTTGGATAAAATCGATCAGGCATCTCCAAAGGTGAAGAGAGAGGTTCTCATGGTCTGCGGGCGCGCGGCTGCCAGCGACGGGGATTTGACCAACCGAGAGGCGGAATTGTTGCGGGCAATCGCCGATGCCATCGGATGTCCGGTGCCGCCATTGGTTTCGAACCTACAAGAAACGGAGAATTAGAGAGGCCTGGGCTTGCAATTCAGACTTCTTGGCTGAATTTTGTTCCTGTAAATCAATGGAGAGGGAGCGTGCGCCGTGGTGGCTTTGGCCAAACTTGCTGAGCATCGATGCTCCGCTGGTTGCAATTGCGTGGGGCTGGATGTTTGCGAAGGCCTGGGGCGTGGTCAGTGTGCCATGGCAGCTTTGGGCGACGCTGGGGCTGGTTGTTTGGATGATCTATGTGTTGGATCGTCTTGTGGACGTCCGGCGTGAGGGTCCCGCCGCGAATCTCGAGAAACGGCACTATTTTCATTTTCAGAGCCGTAGATGGCTTTTCCCGTTGATGGTTTTGGGGACGCTTTGGTGTCTTTACGTGGGTTTGTTTATCCTTTCCAGAACAGTGGTGATGTATGGGCTTTTTGTCATCGGTTTGGCGGTGGCCTATTTTGCCATGGCCATGATGCAATCAAGAGAGGAGCACACGGGGATTTTGAAAAATTCCGTTGCCGGGCTAACCTTCGCTTACGGGACTGCGGCGGGAATTCATGCCTACTCACCGGTGGTCTCCTTCGGGCAAATGATTTTTTCCTGGGAGGTCCTGCTGTTCGCGGGCCTCTGTGCCATCAATATGACGGCAATTGATTTTTGGGAATTGGAGGGGGAGGACAAGGAGGATGCCTCGGCCTTGCTCGGAATGGGAACCTTAATGGTGGGAGGGGCGGCGATGTTTTTCTCTCTTTGGGCTGATGATTTCAACAAGCCCTTCTTTTACGCAATTTTGGTAGGAGCTGGTGGACTTCATGTCTTGAACCGAATGCATGCGAAATTCGACAAAGATGGGCGGAGGTTGTGGGTTGATGTGACGATTATAGCCCCGGTGGCGGTCTATTGGGTCTGGGTGACATTTGATAATAGTGTTTTGACTTAATTGGGGGTTGAGCCCGGTCCCAAGATGGAAAAGGATGCGCCCGCATGAGCGACGTCGAAAAAACTGAGATTAAACCGGCCATTTTGATTCTGGGAGCTCCAGGCGCAGGGAAAGGAACGCAGGGGATTGTCCTTGGACAAATTCCTCGATTTTACCATTTCGCCTGTGGAGATGTTTTTAGGCAGTTGGACACCCGGACTGAGTTGGGGCAGAAGTTTGTGGAATTCTCCCGGAGGGGCGAATTGGTTCCCGACGAACTTACGATTCAGTTATGGGCAGCCCACATGGACAGCCGGATTAATTCGCACCAGTATAAGCCGGATATTGATATTTTGGTGCTCGATGGAATTCCCCGCAATGTCGAGCAGGCCCGGATCCTCGAGAATCATGTGAAGATCCATCACGTCTTTCATTTGAGTTGTCCGGATCGTGATGAGTTGGCTCGCCGGATGCGGAAACGTGCTCTGAAAGATAACCGGATGGATGACGCCTCGGAAGACGTGATTCAGCGGCGAATCAAACTTTACGAGGATGAAACAAAACCCATTCTAAACTACTATCCAAATGACATTTGCAGCGAGGTCGATGCGACCCAGTCTCCGGCCAAGGTTCTCTACGACATCCTTGCTCGCCTCCAGACCCTCGAGGTCTATCAGAAAATTGCCAAGCTGACGGTTTGATGCGTATTGTCTTCATGGCAACCGGAGAGATTTCCGAAGCGACTTTTTCGGCTCTCCTGAATAGCGGTCACGAAGTGGCCGGGCTGGTGACCCAACCGGATCGCCCGGTGGGCCGAAAGCAGGTTCTTACTGCGCCCGGAGTAAAAGAACTTGCGCAGGAAGAGGGGATTCCCGTGATACAGCCGGAATCGGTTCGCGAGGAGGATGCTCTAAAGCAAATTCGAGATTGGGCTCCCGAGGTAATCGTGGTGATGGCCTACGGTCAAATCCTGTCTCAGGCGCTTATTGAGATTCCGTCGCGGGCGATTATTAATCTCCATGCTTCACTCCTTCCAAAATACCGTGGAGCAGCGTGTATTCAGGGAGCATTGTTAAATGGCGATCTGGAAACGGGTTGGAGTGTGACCCACGTCGTGAAGAAGCTGGATTCCGGAAATATCATCTTACAGCATCCCTTCGAGATCGCTCCGGAAGAAACGGGCGGCCAATTGCATGACCGCCTGGCATTGGCCGGCCCAGCGGCGCTCGAAGACGCTTTGGAACTGTTTACAGAGGGAGATGTTCCCGGTATTTCGCAGCAAGAGGCGGAAGTGATTTATGTCCCCAAGCTGCTTCGTGAAGACGGGCGGATCGATTGGTCGAAACCAGCCACGGAAATCGAGCGGATGGTCAGAGCCTTTCATCCTTGGCCGGGGACATTTTCGGAGTTGGGAGGGAAGCGTTTGAAGATCTTTCCACCCGTGCGGATTTTTGGAAAAAGCGGAGCTGCCGGAGAGTTTCTCGGACTTCTTGATGGTGGGGTCGAAATTGCCTGTGGGGTAGGAAGTCTTGTTCTGAGCGAGGTTCAAACCGAGGGAAGCCGGAGAATGTCGAGCGAAGAGGTGGCGCGAGGCCGTCGCGACGTCCTGAATGAAGGACTGAAATAGCTCGCAATCGGGCGAGACCTTGGACAGCCTTTTGGCATGAAAATCGTTGTCTCTCTCTGGCTTGCCATGATCGTGGTTAGTCAGGCGATCACTTTGGAAATCTACAAGGTCTTCAGGCCGATTTCACTGCACGGAACTGACGTGGCCGAGGAGTTTGAGCGCGAAATTATTCAGGCTAAAGTAATATCACAAACGATGGTGGTAACGGGGGCTCAACCCGAAGGGCTTCTGGCAGCGATTTCCGCGCCGCACCGTTTGGTCGGATCTGGTTCGTATCAGCCAAAGGAGGACAACCTTTTGGTTCTCTGTAGCATCGGGATGACCTCAAAATCGGATGGAAAAAATCTCACCGTGAAGATCGATCTCGCGAAAATGAAGATCCCTACTGAAGTTGAAATTCCCGTGAGAACCGTGCTCAAGTTGGCCATTAAATCGGTCAAGGAAACGCTTAAGGGATTTCATACTCCCGAAGACGGTCCGATGAAGGTGAAGATCGAGATCGTCGGGACCAACAAGGGGACGGCCCCTCTGTTGGACTTGTCTGAGAAATTTCGCGTCGGTGAGTAGGATTTTCCCTTTCCCCGCCGTGATCATCCTGACAAGATCACTTTCATCATATGAGTGAGCTTGAATCGATCCGGAATTTCAAACGAGTCGTCCTGAAATTGAGCGGCGAGGCTCTTCGCGCTGCCGGGAGCCACGATAATATTTCTCCTGAGATCGTGGGGCGAATTGCTCGCGAAATTCACGAGGCCCGTGAAGCCTCCAACGTAGAGCTGGCTATCGTCGTGGGAGGTGGGAATTTTTGGCGTGGAGCGAGCGCCAGTGCGCGGGGCATGGACCGGGCTACGGCTGATTACGTCGGCATGTTGGCGACTGTAATGAATGCCCTCGCTCTTCAGGCTGCTCTTGAGACGGAAGGGGAGGAATGCATCGTTCATTCCGCCATTCATATGCAAAATGTCGCGGAGCCCTTCATTCGCCGGAAAGCTTCCCGACAAATGTCACGAGGTGCGATCGTCATTTTCGCAGCAGGAACCGGCAGTCCTTTTTTCTCCACCGATACCACAGCGGCTCTTCGCGCGAACGAAATGAATGCCGATGTCATCTTCAAGGCCACGATGGTCGATGGTGTTTACGATTCCGATCCCAAGAAGAATCCCGAAGCGAAACGCTTTGAAACGGTGAGCTTCCGTCGGTGTATCAGCGAGGAACTGGGCGTCATGGACACAACGGCTTTCAGCCTATGTATGGATAACGATATCCCAATCATCATTTTTGATCTCGGGAAAGAAGGGAATATTCAAATCGCACTTAATCATGGAGAGATCGGAACGATCGTTCACTAAAAAATTCAAACCACCTATATTATGGAAAACATCAACGATATCGAAGCGGCCATGAAAAAAGCCGTCGAACATACCACCAGCGAATTCACCTCCATTCGGACCGGGAAAGCCTCCCCAGCTCTCGTCGAAAATCTCGATGTTCATGTTGCCAGTTACGGCAGCAATATGAAGCTCAAAGGTCTCGCCGTCATCACGAGCCCCGAGCCCCGGATGTTGGTCGTGCAGCCCTTTGATCCTTCCACCACCGGAGATATCGACAAGGCCATTCGCGAGAGCAAGCTGGGTCTTAATCCCGTCAATGACGGCAACCGTCTCCGTCTTCCGATTCCGGAATTGTCCGAGGAACGTCGTGTTGAATTGGTGAGATCAGTTAAGAGTATGGCCGAAGAAGGCCGCGTTCGGATTCGTGGTGTTCGCAAAGACGGCATGGATTTCGGTAAGAAGCAGAAAGCCAATAATGAATTGACCGAAGACGGCCTTCATGACTTTGAAGGAGAGGTCCAGGATCTCACCAACAAGTATGTTAAAGAAATCGACGACTTGGTGGATGCCAAGGAGAAGGAAGTGATGACCGTTTAGGTCGTTGGTTTTATCGTATTTGAGGGAAGGTCTTGTTGAATTCAACAGGGCCTTTTCTATGTTTATTGCTGTGAAAATGATCTCGATCAATTTGGTCTTGGCTGCGATGAAAAGTTGACCATGGGGAGCAGGAAAGGATAGCGTCGATCAATGATGAACCAAGCATTATCAAATTTGAAGAAAGTCCGCCCCGCAATTGCTTTGACCGCCCTGGCCGCCATGCCTCTAGCTTCGGCACACGAGGATCTGACCAAGCCGGAGATCAAGGTCGAAAAAAAGAAGGATGGGCTTTACATGTATATCGATGGGGTAAAGGTCCATGAGACGGATATCACGAAGCAACCTCTGCCAAAAGTGGTCACTCCAGGTGCTGCTGTTGGAGCTCCACCATCTGATGCGGTGGTTCTTTTCGATGGATCGGAGAAATCCTTTAAGGAGAATTGGAGCGATACCAAAGGAGGGGCGAGCAAGTGGAAGATTGTTGACGGCGCCATGGAGTCAGTTCGCGGTGCGGGCTATATCCAGAGCAAGGCCAAGTTTGGTTCATGTCAGCTTCATATCGAGTGGGCTTCTCCGGCTCAGGTAAAAGGAAACGGACAAGGACGTGGAAACAGCGGTGTCTTTTTGATGGGAACCTACGAAGTTCAAGTTCTCGATAGCTTTAAAAACCAGACTTACGCCGACGGACAAGCCGGAGCGCTTTACGGTCGTTCCAAGCCTCTCGTGAATGCCTCGCGTGGTCCGGGTGAGTGGCAGACTTACGACATTATTTTTCATCGTCCGCTCTTTGATAAAGAGGGTAAGGTGATACGTCGTGCCACCTTTACCGTTCTTCACAATGGCGTTCTGATTCAGGATCACACCATTTTGAGTGGAGGGACCGGATGGCAGGGGCCCCATGCGGCTTCCGACTACAAGGCGCATGCTGACAAACTGCCCATCTCAATGCAGGACCACGGAAACCCGGTTAGGTTTCGCAACGTTTGGGTGCGTGAATTAAAGGACTGATCTTCAAACGCCGATCTCTTAG
>Ga0115013_10000352_pt1 | contig 28188 bp, 27 predicted proteins | sample SouAtlMetagenome_2_FD_88686 | JGI IMG/M metagenome (GOLD analysis project Ga0115013, IMG submission 88686) | Marine eukaryotic phytoplankton communities from Atlantic Ocean - South Atlantic ANT15 Metagenome | ecosystem: Environmental > Aquatic > Marine > Oceanic | place: South Atlantic Ocean...
ACCCCGATTTGCAGCTTGTCTTCAACAGCTGTGATTCCAACGATGTGCAAATCTTTCTCTACCTCCATTGCCACTGTTTTTAACAAATCATCTCTGTTTTCGATTGATGAAGCAGCTTTCTTGTAAGTCTCTAACCAAGATTCACATTCATCATCTGTGAGGAAGCGAACACCGAGTACTAGAGTACGGAGCCCTTTGGGATGTTGGTTTTGAGCGAATTAGATCGATTTAAAACATAAAGAAGAAAAAGGGTTAGGACTATTCGTCTTATTTATGTAAAATTCATCAATGTGACTGTTACCTGGTCATGACAATTTTAGGTGGTTTTTAATGTTACATACCTTCCGATGCAAATTCTCCAAGATGGCTTTCGATCCCAAGCATCCATTCGGATTCGTCGTTCTGATCCATCATTTCCAGCTCATTACTTTTCTCAGCATCGTCACTTACGTTCCCTGTGAAAAGGTTTTTCGAATCAGAGCAAACATTTGGATCGAGCATGGCTGAATCTGCACCTTTGCAAAATAAAATTGGTGCGCTGCCCAGCTCGGGAGGAGAACGAAGAAGTATGGACATCCTCTTCCTTTCGGAATCAAACTTATTGACAGCTAGAACTTCCCAAGTTTCTGTTCGCACATTTTCGTAATTTAAATGTTCTTTTTCACTTTGTTCATTTTGAACACATCCAGCACCGCAAGTTGAGATCAGTGATCTCGAACGAATCGTTCCCTTTCTCAAACCACCAACAAGGTTCGGATCACTCAAGATTGTTGGATGTTCGCAACGCAATTTTATTCCCGAGGAATTACGACTAACAACCTGAAAACCAAATGTTTTCGAAGCTTCTGATACAAGAGCACCTTCATCTGGGCTCTCTGCCTGGTAGGCAAAACCTGCCGGGGCTCCGTCGTGGCCCTTTGATCCAGGGTCACAACGAACATTGTCGCCGGTACCACCAGGACCCATAGATTCAAGGGTAGATCTGCTAGCTCCTTTGTCGCTCAAATCTAGAGGAATATTGTCACTTTGTACTTCCGAAACGGTTTCCAATGCACGAGCACTGGAAACACTGATATCACTATTAAAGGAACGACCGGGTTTATTTTGATAGCGCTTTTTCTTGAGGCTCGCTGGAAGTTTCCAACTTGATCCACTGGAACTAACGGATCTTGATTCGTCAATATTAGCGCTCTTATCGTGATCCTTTTCCACCACAACGGTATGGCATAGACTCATGACGCGAACTAACATTTCGGCATTAAAAGTCATTCCATTTGATGCCTGGACACGATTTTTGTCAGCGCTATAACTTATTTCTCCTACAACGAGCTGTCGTTTGGGATGAAAAGGTGATATCGTGAATTCCTCGGTAGACGAGTGTTGAGGTCTTACTTTCTCTACAGGGGCCCCAAATATCATACCGTCTACCGAGCATCTCTTGAAACGCATAACATTTTGTGTCAATGTTCCAGTTTTGTCGGAAAAGATGTACTGGATCTGGCCCAAGTCCGTTACATTTGTACTTCTTGCTACAGCTCGAGTGTCTGTTTCGGGATCATACATTTCAGGATCAGCATAAACGAGCCACAGACAAAAGAAGTTGACTACCTCGAGAGTAACGTACAAACTTAAAGGTACAAAGTTGCTTAGAAGTGTAATAAACATCAGGAAGTTCTGAAATACATTGTCTGTCGTGCTAGACCATTTGGGTGGGGGTAAGTCATTTGGTAAATACGGCCATTTCGTCGTTGGTTCGCGATTCAATCCAGCATACCTAAAGAATATAACCCAAAACGTGAAATTGTGAGAGGTCTACACACAAAATCGCCATACACTTCTATAAGCACGTGTAGCTCGTGGTACTTACCAAAGTTCATCAAATCTTTCGTTTGTTACTAAGTTTGCCATGATACTTAGATACCCAATGCAAATAGCCATGAATATGATGATGACAACGACGCATTTGTTGACGAGAATATCTATTCGACTAAATTTTGAGGGTGTTTGAAAAGAATTTCTGACTAGTTTGGTATCTTTCCCCGTAAAACAGGACAACGCTAACACCCATTCTGTGTTCCGTAGAATCGCCCCACGGAGCAAAATGTTTTCGGCACCAAGAGGTATCTCCACACAATTCTCACCTTCTTCAACCTCGACGGGCGGTATTAGTAACGTCCCCGAAAAAGTGTGGACATGCGCGTTAGGAGGCTCGGATACCAAAGTTGCAATCATTTGCATGTCCCCTTGTTGACTTTCCACGTCATTCTTTGAATGTCTGCTAATCCTCTTCTTTCCACCAGGAGAATGGAGCCGCCGTTCATCCTTGTTGTGGTGTCTGGTAGAGTCTACAGATGAAATACCATTTGGATAAGCTAAGGCAGAAAACCGAGTAATGGCTTTCGTGAACCGTTCTAAAGACTGAAATACTTTTTCTTTGTCATCTCCATCATGATTAGAGACATCAACGGTTTCGTCGAGAGAATGAATAGGGGGGGTGTTTCTAAGTTTTAGATTTGTTTCTCCATCAATAGAACTTGTTTCGATGTATGCACAACCATTTTCGCCACTCGATGCTAGGATAATTGCGTCCGCAGGAACCATCTCTCTATTCCTGATCAAAATAATATTTCCTTGTCGGATATCCATTCTTTTGACCTTTTGAAATGCAACTGAAACCCGATGAGGCTTTTCCGACAAGTCTACTAAGATATCTCTACCCCCATTTATCGAAGTTTCGCGCTTGTCGTCTTCACTCATGTCGTCGGACCGTCTCAAAATGGTGCATTCTGCATTGTTAGTCTCCTCGTCACTTCGATGACGTTTGACGTCAGCATATCCCTCTACTGTTAAGCTAACACCTACTACAAAAGCCAGAGGGCCAAGGATCGTCCACGGGGTCATCGATGAAGCAAAGTATGAAGTATACTGCCCAATACACATTATTATACCGACGCATAAGAAGTATAGATTTGCAAATCTCCGAAATTGTTCTCTAGTGGCCTGCTCGTTGCAACCAAAGTCGTAAAAGAAAAACACTGTGTTAATGAATGGTCTCTTGGTCCATTTTCTTCTCAATTGATATCGTCCTTGTTCTCGCGATTGTTTGCGATCAAACTTACCAGAGGGAGAAAAGTCCACGCCGTAAATTTTGCTGTAATCACCGTGTTGTCACATCTGCTATAGTCTGGGCGTCCAGCTACAAGGATACGTTCTGTCTCTTCGTGATCGTGACTGTGTGTTATGCCCATAGTTTATATTTTTGTTGGCAGAGAGTTCATACGATTCAATGGGTTTTAAAATGAAGCGAACGCTTTTTGCTGTTTGGGGCAGGACTTGTGGTTGTTTGATGAATATAATTAGTTCGGAGACATGGGTGTTAAAATGGGAGCTGGTTGTTTGGCATTATTCAGTATTGTCGTCAAGCACACTGTAATACCCCGGCAGCAAAATGAATCTTCAATGCGTATCGGAACTTTTAAACGGAAGCTCGTTACGAATCTTCCATGCTTGCGAAAGCCCGGGCTCCCGCATCTGGGTGATGTTCGAATTTTGGTGGCCGCAATTTGGGGGCCAGCAAACCCAAGGGGCCACCTCGGGAGGGGAATGCTGAGCTCTGAGCGGGGGGATCAAAGGGTCACCCTCCTCTGGCCCCACAGATGCTGTGAAGACCCAGAACACAGAATGTCAAAATTCCTGCAAAAGTGCTCCCCAAAAGCTTTGGGGCCACACAGCTGGGGGCCCTCTCGCAGTGGCGAGCTGGCTGTTGCCTGCCCCATGGATGGGCGCCCCCCAGAGCTGGCCATCATCTGCCTCTCATTCCGCAGATCCGATGAACAACTCCTCTGTTGTGATTTTCCTTGCCACTTGCAGCGTCTGCTCAAGCCAGAGGCCGGCCACATGCACACACAAGGTGCTCTCCCCTGGTGCCCACAGTGCCCAGCTCTGCACAATCCAAAATGCCAATGAAAAAAATCGAATTATTCATTCCTTCGGGTTGTTTAACGATCTAGACGCAATGTTCAGCTAATAGCAAAGATAGCGAGTGGAACTAGAACATTTTACAAGGCTACTGGTGTTATGTATATCTCAATCATGTGAAGTCAGTTAAAAACAACTTGAAGTAGCATTAACATCACACTATACTGACTTCAACCCGGCTATGCAGCTTCCGATAAAATCTTCGATAAAGCAGTGTTCATATTGCTTATAGCATTGTCGAACTCCTCTATTGAGTTAATTTTTCCCGACATAAAATCGGCACATATCCAACATGTATCGCTCCGTCGATTGTTGATGAAATTATGGAATTTATTCCTGTTTCTCGTCTTCCTTGGCGTCTCCTTTGTCGGCATTAGATTCTTCCTCGGTTTTTCCTTCCCCTTTTTTTGCCCAGTAATCGTCCATGTCATCGTCAAGTTTCTTTGATGCAATTGTCTTGTCCTTGCTCTTGTGCCAATAGTCATCCATGCTAGCATCGAGTTCTTCAGCAGTGAGAGGTTTTTTCTTCTCAGTTTTGTTTTTGCCCTTTGGCCCGCCTTTGCTGTTGCGTCTATTCTTCCCCTTTTTTTCGCCTCCGCTCAAACGGCGCTGATTTCCTTTCTTATTTGAATCTCGGCGAGCAGGAGTTTCGTATTTTGCATCACTTCCGCGACGGCCTTTACCACCTCCTCTTCCTTTCTTGACAACAGAACGATCTTGATCGGATTTCTGGTTTTTTCCGCCTCTCTTTGCGGATGTTGACCTCCGGCGTCTTCCGCCATTGTTGTTGCCTGCCATCTTCCGTATTCGTTTTCAATTATTGTAAGTATGATTTGTTGGACACCAAGTAATCAAGCTCTTCGAGATGGATATGACCCGAGCCAGCCACTAAAAAATGCTTTAATCGAGTGGGTCGAACCTATCGGTTTAAAAAACTGGAAAAAAGTAACGGTTAAAATTCAAGTTTCCCGAGAAAAAGTATTTCAAATCAGTTTTCAGAAGAAATGCCGAAGCTGTATGAACAGAGACGAGGAACGACGAAATAAAACAGAATGTTCAAACAATTATACATCAACGCCGTCCTAACTTTTCTGTTCCTTCTTCGGTGGAACACACTTGTAAATGCTGTTGATGTGCAGGGAATAATTCAATCCTGTGCAGGATGAGCTCTGGATAAAAAGCCAGAGTTGAAAAACTTCGTGAGGTATGGCGGAGCATTTAGCTTTAGCAATGTTGATGTTCAGTACCAACACGCTAAAAGAACTATATTGACGATCTACCATGATGGAGAAGAATATGAAAAGGTCGATTTACAAGACATACCAACTGAGGCTGAAATGATCCAATTGATGCACAATAAAGGATTCCAGTTGAAACCTGAAGAGGAAGTAGCATCCATTCGACAAATAGGGGCCGAGGCAAAAGGGAGAGAAGAAGGAGAACGAAACGATCGCATGGAGGAAATGAAAAGGCGAATGGAGGCTTACAGAGCGAACAAGAAGAAATCAGTAGAATTGTAAAGTGCAATCCTTGTCCCTAGTTTATGGAGATAATCAAACACAAAAGCGATCGAACGTCCCCTTATTAGAGAATGACGACCAAATTATTTTGCTAGATCAAAAAATTCAGTCTGATGTCTAATAAGCGCCGTCGCGATTCATTTTTGATGTTCAAATGATTTTAAAAGAGTAAATTATTTTCATTTCCGTTGGTCTCGCAGTTTCTTTTTTTCTTTGAGCATCGTTCGAAAGTCCTCCATTAGTTGAGCTTCTTTTTGTTGATTTTCTTCCATAGTGAGAAGAGCAAGTGCACGTTGCTCTTCAGCAGAATAAACTTGATTTTCTTTTCGTATACGCACTGCGTTCATGCGGGTGTGTCGAGATCCGCTCATAACATAGCCAGAATTCTCCCATTGGTCAATATCATCACCAGAATACCCAATTTCCCCACGTCTGGGAATACGCAAGTTCTGTTGCACGTACTGAGCAAGCGCTTGGCCCTCTCCCGGTAGTAAAGCCTTTCCATATGATGCATTACTATCAGCAACACCATCTGCATTGGTACCAGATTGTTGCAAGGGCATTGGCCCTTCCTCCTCTTCATCATCACCATCTGCATTTGAACCTTGCACCGCATTCTTGAATGCCTGTGCTTCTTTCAAATCAAAATCGTTGAGATTCTGAATGTCGTTTGTATCCGTTTTATCCCTACTGATACCGTCATCCAATTTAATTTTTTTCTCTTCTCGTTTTCCACTCTCATTTGATGAGCTAGATGTGCTGGAGTTGGAGCTACTGCTGCTGCTGCTGCTACTACTACTTGGGCTTCTCCTTCGACGCCTTCGCGATTTTGATGGGCGTTTTTGCCTTCTCGAATAACTTCGTTTTCTAGAATTTCTTTCTCGTCTACCGCGTGAGCCTTTCCGTCGCCTTCGATATTCCGACTCAGAGCTTTCACTAGATGAAGACCCACTACTTTCAGCCGACGACGAAGAAGATCGACTAGAATCATCGGAAGATGAATTTTTATGATCATCCCTTTCTTTTTGAGGTAGATCATCCTGTTTGCTTGGACGCGAGGGACTGTCAGACCATAGTTTCCGTAAGTAAAAGGACGATCTATCATCAGTATTCTTCATCTTTTCAACCCCGCTTTGTGATGAAGCAGGATTGTTTTCCACTCCCCTCCAATGTCGATCTACACTAAGGAGTGTTTCACGCCGAGTTTTAGCTCTCACCATTAATTCATGGGGAGAATATCTACGGCCACCCCTAACCCGGTTTGTGTTGTTATTGACCAAATCGGGACCTGTGTATTTTCCCGTTTGTTGATCGACATCCTTCAAACTTAATCTGATGCGCTTTCCAATCCGCTGATCGTACTCCACTTCAAGAATCACGGCGTGGCATATTTGATTCATTTTTATTACATCAGTCACACTTTCAACTCGATGAGATGCCAATTGACTGATATGAACAAGGCCCTTATGGTGACGTTCGAGCCGATCCCGGAAGCTAATAAATGCACCATATGGCTCAATGCGCATGACTTCTCCCCGGACCACAAGACCAGGACAAAGGTTCTTGTCCACCTGTTCATGGGATGCCGGTCCATAGTGCGGTTCGTTTTCGTATCGTGTGTCTGACCTCTTCGAGGAATGATCATTTTCTCGGCGGGAATAGTGTCCACGTTGTGATGCCGATTCTGCTTTCAGGTTGGTCTTGCCGTTCCGCCGACGTCCAAATTCATCATGATGAAAATCTGGCATGACAGAGTTGTTTGTTTTCAGTTTTATTCAACTTGGATGTTGCCGTTCGCAGTGTCTTGAGTTATGAAGAGAGGAAGTGAAATTATTATTTCTGACTGGTCTGCTTTGCGTCCGCAGTCAAGGGATTTTCTCACGAAGAAATAAATTCCAGTGTTTCTCGTGCAGAATGTTGAATCGTACACGCGAAATGAGAAAACCAAATGTCTCATAATCTCTAGCTGCTTCGAATGCTTCCTCGGAGTCGGCAAAAAAAGCAAATGTTTCGAACGTAGACGCTAGCCTTTTACAAGATCTTTGTTAAATCAATTACGGTATCTCGAATGAAAGAGAGTCATCCTTTGAAAATAGTCCAAAAGAAAACTTTCAAACCTTTCCCGACCCAATGACGCAAGAAGAAAAGCAAATTTGAAACGAAAATATACCATAGCCTGGACTAGTCACGATGTTCTGTTCTGATCCTTGTGAAGATCTTGCGAAGAAAGATGTGCTTTCTTCCTTGATAAGAACATCAATTGACAATCCTTCAAATGGAAAAATCATCTTCAAATCATTCGTGAAAGAGTTAAGCTTTTGGGAAATGAATGGAGTCGGAAATCAAACTGCTACAGATGATGAATATGGTGTTTCCAACATGGTGAAAAGGAACAAAAGTAGCAGGATACCAACAATGAGAGAGGCGATTGAAATGGACAACCAGTATTTGGGCTCAGATGACAACTCAGAGATATCACTATTTTCAAAAACAGTATGGAGAACCGCAATTGATTCGAAATCGGGGAAAGTATATTATTTTGATACCATATCAAGAAAATCGCAGTGGGAAAAGGTATGTAACGGCATTTGGATAAAATATGAATTTATGTAACTTTGTCATCGCCACATTCTTTTCAATCATCTTACGTCATCGCTACATTCAACTAGCCAACCGTGCTCAAAGATATTGAAAAGAAAAATGAACGAAAACGAATAGCTCGCCAGTTTTTCGACGAAATGGAAAAGAATGTGATGAAATCGCAAGCCCGCGGTGAAATGATTCCGGGAATTCCGTTAACCAAAATTGAAGACGCAGGTCCACCGAAAGAACCATTTCCTAGATCACATGTGAGGACTATTTCAGCTATGCATGGTGTTTTATTTGACGAGTTAGAAGAAAGTCTAAACATTAGTCAACGAGAACAAAATACTTTGAAACCGAGCCATCACACTATTACGAGCCAAAGACGAAAAGAACAAAGTCAAATTCCGCCCCGACCCCCTCTACCAGGACGGGGCATTTCCACTGGTAAGCGCATAAAGTACTATAAAAATACACATCAAAGAGTAGAGGAGGAAAAGGTAGAAAGGCAAGTTGGAGAACAACCTACCTGCGTACCAAGTCATGAAGCGTCGACCGTTCCACCGAAGCTCCCCGCTGGTCATGCAAGACGAAACACAGAAGGAACAATCTACTTGCAAAGTACCATGACAAATCCAGATATAAACGCCACAATTAAATGTGTTTGCGGTGTTTACTGGAACCATATAATACAATCGATGGAAGACGAGCGTCGTTGTCAAATGAAAAAGGCTCAAAAATATCTTGAATTCAATGTTTTTGATGATATCTATAGCAGCTCGAGGAGAGAGCCACTAAAGGACCCGTCTCTCGCAGAGATTACGGAATTCTACAAAGCTTTTTATCTGCATTCGCAAATGGAACACGATACAATAATTTTCTCACTGATTTATGTTGAGCGATTGATCAAGCTTACGAACGGAATCTTGGTACCATCACCACAAAATTGGAAATCATTATTATTTTCTTGTATGGCACTAGCAAGCAAGGTAAGCCTAATCTTCTGAGTTGCAAGAACTTATCGAGTGGGAAAAGGCGGAAAATCTTTGACCATAAAAATGACGAATGGATAATGACTAAGTTCATGTGACTATTATGGTTCATGGTTACCTGGCTATCCCATTCACGTTCTCATTTGGTTACCATATCATGGTTACCGTGCATTCCTAGTTACTCGTCGAGTCCTCCAGAACAATGGGTTTATTTGTATCTTACCTCTCCTCGTTCACCGTTTTCCACCTACCTTGTTTCTGTCCTAAAGGTTTGGGACGACTTGTCTATGTGGAACTATGATTTTGCTAATGTGTCCGCGCATACTGATGGATTGGCATCATTTACTTTGCCTCGTATCAATGAGCTAGAATTGAATTTGCTGAAGTGTTTAAAATTCAAAGTGAAAGTTGCTGCAAGTGAGTATGCAAAGTACTACTTCTTAATCCGAAATATGGTTCTACGAAATAGGTTGGTCAAGGAAGATGCAAAGCCATTGGGTAGAAAGATGACCTCTGAGAAATTAGAAATCTTGAATGGCACATCAGATGAATGCCTGATAATAGAATCTCGAGATCAACGACCCAAGAGTATGGATTTAAGCATATTGGAAGTGTTTCGGACAGAGGAAAACAATCACAGCGATCCAGTATTCAGTGACTCCGTTTGCCTTGAGCAATTAATGCAAAAAAATCAAAAAATATGAGATCCGATCCAAGATTCGCATTCCTCTACTGCTGCTATCAATCAACATCGGTGTTCGGTAATTGACGGTGCTATTGCTATGATATTTGATTATCAAATATAAATCTAATTTATCTTCTTTACTAGAGTTGAAACAGCTCGAATTATATTGCTAAAGTTAGTACTATTACTCCCAGTCAAAGATTCGATATGAACACTCCATTTTTCTTACATCTGCACGACTTGTTCAAGACCCACTTTCGTCTTAGATTGTCCCAATTTTGTTGCGCTTTGATATGAATCAACAGCCAAACTTTTGCTTCGTTGAAAAGCAAGAGAAGTTTCTGATTCAAACTGGGAAGAAACTTGCTGGAGTCTCCGAGCACCTTCTACGTCGAGTGGATTCAACGAACCAAGGTCTTCTCCTCCGAGTCCACTTTTGATAAGCATTGAGCGAAGTAAAAAGTAGTACTTCGCGTACTCACTTGCAGGAACTTTGACATTGAATTTTAGCGTATTCAAGATTGCAAGTTCTAGCTGATTTATACGCTGCAGCGAAAAATTAACGCCTCCTGGAGGGCATGATTGACTGAAATCTGCATTCCACATAGACAAATCGTCCCAAACCTATGAACAAGGAAATAAGCACTCTGTAAGCAAATATTCTTTCCGATCTCGCATCCTAAGATTTCTCAAATTTGTCATCAACTCACCTTACTTGAAAGGATCATACAGCTGAATAACAAAGAACGCCAATTAGTAGCCGTAGGACGCAATCTACCACCAGTCTTTTTTATCAACCTTTCAACATAAATCAAGGACATTATAATGCAGTCTGCCTCCATCTGTGCCTTGTAAAAAATATCTCTATAGAATGTGGTAACATCGTCAAGAGTAGGATTTGGGTTTCGAGTCACACGGGCATCGTCTGGATAATCATTAAACACATTTAACTCTATATCTTCTAATTTTGGGTTTGTGTGCTCGGAAGATATTATATGCGTACGATAAACTCCGCAAACACACTTGAATTATGAACAAAAAGAAGACAATTAGTAAGCAGATGTTCTTTCCAGTTCACGTCGCAAAATTTCTCAAAGTTTGTAATCAACTCACCCTGATTGTGGCATCTTTGTCTGGTGCAGACATTGTCGTTTTAATATACATCGTTCCACAAGTATTGCGACGTGCGGGTTGGACTCCAGGTCGCAATAGTTCTGCTGCCGACTTTCCAGAATTAGCGAGCATTCTTCTTGCTTTTTCTCTCCTTGATTTAGGTTGAGACGATGGTTTCTCTTTCTTCCCGTCAGAGTCTTCAAGATCTAATTCTCGAGGAAGCGTTCTCCCAACGTCACTATCAGTGGCTCTCCGAAGTGTGCGAGTAGGCTGATCTATCTTTTCACCAACAGTGTCTTTCGATGACTCTTTGTCTACATCCATCATCTCTTTGGTCAGACTAAACAGTTTGTTCAGAGCTTGTGTTTCCTCATCATTTAAATCGTCCCTTGCTGGAATTGATTGATCAATCGATCTGATATTATCTTCCAGTGATTCAACGTCGTTATCTCTCGCAAGCGACGTAGCGCGTTCTCTTAAACTACTTCGTAAATCAGGCGTCGAATCGAGCTTAACACTAGAATTTAATTCACAAACGTCTTCTTCTAACGTTTCTAGAAAACTGCTTTGGCTTCCGTGGCTGCTGCTACACAATGAGTCAAAGCTATCACGATCGTGGCTGGATATAGAACCAACATATTGTCTAAGATCTTCAACTTGAAGCGATGGTTCTCTACTCGAGAACCCCGATTTTACGCTTTTAAAAGAAGACCCCGATTTTACGCTTCGAAAAGAAGGTTGTCGGTGAATTACATCTCGCAACACTGATTCATCCATCGTACTAATCGTCCGCACCATTTCAGGTCTCCCAGCTCTGGATCGTCTTTTTCGGAGGCTCATTTTACGTGGACGTTCAGAGGTTACTTCTGAATCCTCTTCTTGTATTGGTGATCTATCTTGTGCTGGTGTTCCGGGTATTACACCGCGCGATAACGAGCTCAAAATATTTGCCTCCATCGCAGCAAAAAAATCCTTCTCTTTCTGTTCCTTTACCTCCATTGCACTTTTCTCTTCACTGGTCGCCAATTCCATTGGCTTTCGCCACTGGGTCTCTCGAGTTATCTCATGAAAATAATAGGTTTGTCCTGATCTCGGATCCACTGCGCTCTTCCAGTGCGACGGCATCTTCTTCCGGTTCTGAAATTTGTGTTGCGGGTTCTGTTTCAATGCATGCAAAATCCCCTACAGTAACAATGTTATCACCAGTAACTGGTGCGTTCTGCTGTCTACTTGGTTGTTTTGTTTTACCAAACGCTTCTGCTTTTATCAAAAAGTTGTTTGACGCTTCTCCGGTTACAATTATTTCGCGCATGCCTTTCTTAAAATTATCGGTATTCTTTGAGTCGACTGCTTTGGAGTTAGGGTTAAGGATAGGGATTTCATCGAATGGATACTGATGCTGATTCTCGATCAAAATCCATTTCGAACCATCTGATGGTTTTGAGACATTACTTTTCGTCGACCCTTCTTCTCTTCCATTTCCTAGAATGAGCGATGCATAATCTAACTCACGCAACCTCGTTTTGTGGTTAAAATGTTTCTTCTTTGTCAAGTGACTCTTCGAATAAGGTGGAAAGAAAGTTAAATCTGTTCCTTTGGTGTTTTGTGTCTCGAGGATTTGTTTCTCACCATAAAAGTCAACGCTGTGGCATAAACTCATTCCGTCGATAGAATATGCAACGACTTGGTCTATTTGGCATGTACTAGTATCTGTTGTCTCCTTGCTAGATAGTGGAGCGTTTGTGTCTTCGAGCAATGTCTCTAAAGAGTCGCCACAACTAGCACAAAAATTAGTGACGATCGATGTCATGAAAGTAGCCACATCATCAATATCTATCATTGTCACTACGTGTAGGGATCCTTCGTCTCTATTCTATTTTGAAATCGTTTTACAAATATGAGTTTTATAGCGATTTATATGAACTACTGCAGGTAGATCACTTCTCACGTACTATAATCATTTGTCGGATTTCCAAACCATCTGCACTGAACAACCTTGGGCGCCCGAGCATGTGTGATTTCAATAATTGCGAATCCAAATTTCTCTTAAGAGAGGGTCCGGACCGTTTTGTCTCTCTACATGCATAATCAATCGTGTAATCTTAGTCAATAGTTTTCAGATTTTTTGGTGAAGACGTGAACACTGCTGAAGGGTATTTTTGTCCTGCCAATGTACCCATTCAAGAAAAGACTTTTCATCTACACTGTTGACAATTCTCGGATGTTCCCCTATTCTATTTTCGTTTCATTAATCTGCGTTTTTCTTCTTCAGTAATTGTTGTGCCCATATGTCTTCCTCCGGTGTTAATTCTCTCCAACAACCAGGAAGTAAGTCGTCGTGTAGCTGTATGGGTCCCAGTCTGTAACGTTTCAGTTTTATTACTGGGTGCCCACAATTGGCTAGCATACGACGTACCATTCGGTGTTTTCCTTCTTCAACAACAAGACGAACCTCACTCAGCTCGGACGCATTTTTGAAGAAAAGATGGCCATTTTTTTCCAACTTATCAAGATCGTATTCTGGCGGAAGATTGTCAATTATCTCATCTATGATTGATTTGACCTCATTTTCCGTAATGCAAGTGGACTTGATCAAAACTCCTGGGAAGACACCATCACTAGTTTCAACCCCTTGCGAAAGTTTCTCCCTAAGATCATTCTCGTTCACTTTCCCGGCAACCACTGCTGCATACTCCTTTTCCACTTGACCGCTTGGGTGGAGAAGCTTCTGCGTCAGTTTTCCATCAGAACTGAAGAGTAGCAGCCCCGACGAATCGTAATCTAGTCGTCCGACGGGATGCATCATCGTGGTCATTTTCTCGTCCAAATCGCCCAGATTCGGACGGTTTTTGCTGTCTGACATGACGCTCAAAACCCATTTGGGCTTGTGATACATTCTCAACAAAGGTGGGAGTTTTGGTACCTTCTTTCCATCGACAAAAAGTTCAGCATCCATAGAAATCTTTTGTTTCGGACCCGTGATGCATTTCATTCCGGAATCTGACTGTTCAAACACTCGTTTCTTTTTCAATAAGTCAAAGCATTCCGACCTGCTTCCCCACCCTCTATTTGATAGAACCCGATCAGCTCGAAAGAGAGACTTGTCTTTTTTCTTTTTTGAAGCAGCATGTTTTTGATTACTGCTATTGGTCGAGAGGCGAAGGCTTGTATTTCCACTTATTGGTTTCCTTCTCCAAAGGTCGTACCGAATGGACGATAGTGACATTCGATAAAATTTGGATGACGACATGCTTACTGCTGGCGAAGGAAAGAACAGAGCTGATACGCAAAATTCATTGATGACATTAGATGCCACTATGAAGCAAACTGTTGTTAAATGTTTTATCTTCATAAATTATTGTTTCTGACTTGGTGCCGGGGTGCTGTGGAGTTGACATCTCTTTTTTCCATCGTTTAGATTTGTTTGAGGATTCAAAAGAACAAGATGTGATGGCAAAAATGGCTGAAGATCATGCGCTGGTCTGGCATTCGTCAGTTCGTGCAATTTTCAAAAATTTAAATGTCATTGCAATAAGTTTTCAGGGAATTCGATACGATGCTCTAAGATTGGAAGAGCATCTATATTCACTCATTGTTGCCCTCGCCTCGATCAGACATTGCATCTACAAACATGTCTTTTGTAATCCGTAGATTGCCGATAACCAGGTTGAAATATTCAAGGTGTATTTCAGTGTCACCAATCGGTCATGCTTACACCAAAGGAATTACATTTGACTTCGTTCGGGCATTCAACTCGTCCTATGTGAAACGTTCATTTATGAACGAAGCTAATGACGGTTCGAAAGACAATAACACGGTGAAAAGTCCCGGCGAGATCATCGATGAATGCTCTCGACTATACGATTCACTATCGGATTTGAATGAGCAATTGGGAGGGATGGCAATTCCCAAGAGTTCACCTCACACGAGTTTACCTTTTTGTTTGCTTGTAGGCAACCATTCATCAGGGAAGTCCAGTTTCATCAATTATATGCTACAGCGAGGAGAGATCCAGAAGGCAGGCGTGGCGCCCACAGATGATACATTTACTGTTATAGCACCAGGACCAGTAGATAGAGAAATAGATGGTCCGACTCTGGTTGGAGATCCTGATCTAGGGTTTGCAGGCCTTCGACAATTTGGTCCTACGTTGATTCATCACTCCCAACTAAAGTATAGGAAAAGCCATCTAAACTTTATGTTGGTGGATTCGCCCGGGATGATTGATTCACCAGGGGGGAACCAAGAAATCATGGATCGAGGATATGATTTTCCTGGTGTCGTTCGCTGGTTCGCACAAAGAGCTGATATTGTGCTAGTATTCTTCGATCCCGACAAGCCTGGTACAACAGGTGAATCAATGTCTGTGCTACTAAGTTCCCTGAGTGGAATGGATCATAAGCTCTTGATCGTCTTGAACAAGGCTGATCAGTTTGAGAAAATCCACGATTTCGCTCGAGCGTATGGTTCACTATGTTGGAATCTTTCGAAAGTCATTCCTCGCAAGGATTTACCACCAATTTTTACCATGAGTCTGAAACATGAAAATAGCGAATCTTCTCAGCTTCCAGCGAGCTTGAGCGACTTGGCAGCCAACAAAGATGACGTAGTTGAGCTTTGTATGAAAGCTCCGAAACGACGTATTGATAACGTTATCACAAATCTCTACGATTCGGTATCTACTCTGATTCTGTATTCAAAAATTTGGAACGACATTGTTTCTCGGTACAGGAAAGAATGGAAAAATAGCAGACTTCAAGAAGTGTCTCTGACTGCTCTATCAGGATTAGGTCTTGGTGGATTGAATTATCTCGATTTGGATGTGATGATTCAAGGCGGGGTTCTTGGAACTTCGATCTTTGGAATCGGGGGACTGATATGGTACCATCAGGCTTATTTGAATCGTATTCAAGAAGATTTAGTAACTCTTGAATCGTTGAGCACATCATTTCAACGAACGCACGCTCGTCAAGTACAGGATGGAGATGAATACGTTGCAAATATCTGGCAACGTGTCAGACGCTCACTCCGAACAGGTCTGACTTCGGCTTTCGAGGATGGTGGAAACATTGCTACCGTACCATCATCAGAGATTGAGCGACTGCAAAATATATTAGACAACGACATTCCAAGACTTCGACGACTCGCTAATACAATTCACTTTAATCCTAAATAAGCAACCTAAAATTGGCTTCCTGAAAAGTGCAGGACAGCCTTTGTTTCTATAAAATAATCGACTTTCAAAATCCCAATGACTATTTAGTAGATCCTGACTGGTATTAAATAAACGTAAATTTACAATTACAATGGTTGAAACTACTGAATTACTGTAATATTTTCGTATTTTTGCAAAGTGATGAGGACTTGAGCAATGCTATATTTGAAGCGCAGAGAGTCGTACATGACAGCAGCCTATTTCCCACGATATTCGTTGCGTTATTTTTGACGAATAAAGTTGTTATAGCTTCAACTTCGCTGGATCAAGACCACTATACTCTTCGAAAAGAATTGCCCGCATTTCCGAAAACTTTCGTCATCTATTCACGTTTTACTTTATCGATACTAAATTAGAAATTATTACCCCCTCGTAACTGCAAGACCATATGGATGGTAGCTCCAGCTCCAATATTGTACGACTCCAGCGTTCTGTCGTCTGCAAGTTGTTTGCCTGAATGAATCAACCGAATCTGGTCCACTTGGATTCCCTCCTTTTCTTGCAACTGTTGTTTCACTGCAAGAACTTGATTTTCTGGCTCGAAGTTCATGGCCTGCTTGCGGCCGGTCAGTGTCTTGATGAAGATCTAGAAGATTGTATCAATGTGCGCCAGAGAATAATTGTTAGATAGTCGTAAAGATGTCACGAGTCAAAACAAATCAACTCCGGCATCAACGAAAAAGCCTGTCGGTTATAGTTCCATAAGACTCATCTATGGTTATGCATTGTTCTTACCTGCATAATGATTTAAAGAATGGGACGAAAAAGGCAAGCTGTGCTATGAGTGACGATCTTCGCAGTTGCAATGATTAAGACCGAGGAGAAATAATACTACCTCGACGACGATCTAAATGGAATGGGGCCGAGAGAATGAACTTCGGCTGCGCGAGAACTTGGATTTAATCGCTTGAGTCACAGCCCATAATCCTGCACCACACAAGAAACGGCATGCAAACAACAAAAACGAGTATTCTGTTCTCAAGGTTACCACTATAGTGAAGGAATCCAAAAGTCACTCTAGTAGATTGAAAGAACACAAGATGCCACTAGCGGAAAATGTTGTTTCGAAGTCTGATCCAGATTTGAAACGAAAGGATGGGGAACGAGATGACAGTGACCATGTCAAAAGTGAACAGAATGGGGCGAAACGAGCCAGGGCGACAATGAAAGGCGACAAAAGCAATAGAAGAGGACGGCTAGAAGAAATACCAGCATCTTCGCATTATCAAGTGTCATTCATGCATGTTTCGACTGTGACTCATGTAATATCCTCGAATAGATTTGGATACGTAGTAACTGCATGTGAAGAAGGGATTGTGAAATTCTGGAAACGCACTTCGACCGTTCTAGATCCCCAAGGACAAAACTCAAAAACGAACTCTTCTACTTCCGCTGGGGAAAAAAAAGACCAATCCGCAACGCCTTGTATTGAGTTTGTTAAATCCTTTACAGCACACATCGGCCCATTGGCAGCCTTGTGTATAGATGCTAGTGATGACACAGTCGCATCTATTGGAGATGAAGATGATCTGATTAAATTTTATGACGTATCGACTTTTGATGCAAAATCCATGATTAAAAAGAGTCCCGATGCTCCATCATTTGGAAGGGCGGCTACTTTTCTGGAGGGAAAATCCAGAGAATCACTGTTGGCTATTAGCCACAAGTCTGATGGAGGCATTTCAATATATTCTGTCGCAACGCTGAGTTTGGTCCAGATTCTCTCATTGCATTCGAAGCCGGTTAAAGCGTTGGCTTTCAATTCTCACCATAAATGCTGCATTAGTGGTGACGAGATGGGGATTCTAGAAATTTGGGATACAACGCAAGGATCCATCGATGGCCAAGTTGTCGGTGCCCCTTGTTCTATCGTCAATAATAAATTACAATACCCATCGAAATTTGAAACAGACTTGTACAAAATGGCAAAGAAAAGGATCCAACCCCGCTACATCAGTGTCTCGAATAATTATTTCGTTGTGTATGGAGCTGATTACAAAATTCGGATCTTCAATCTTTCTACAGCAAAAGTTGTAGTCAGATATGATGAACGCCTGAGCGTTTATTCATCAAAAAACTTTTCGAATTATGGTATGGACACGATTGAATTTGGCAAACGGGCAGCAACCGAGAGAGAAATTGGAGAAAAATATAACAATCAAGATCGCTTGCCGTCGAAAGCAGTTGAAATGGACCCATCAGAACAATATCTATTGGTGGCAACTATGATAGGAATCAAAATTATTGACTGGAAAAAGAATAAGCTCATTAAGATAATCGGGAAAGCAGATGCAAGTCAGTATCGCTTCCTCGCATTTTGTCTCTGTTTAGGAGACGCGAAGCTAAACCAACAGCTACAATTAGCCCGTGGTATTGGGAACTCAAATGCTGTCGGAGACAATAAGAAGGAAGTAAACAATTCAATTGTTGTGGCTTTAGCTTTCCAACAACGACGTTTTTTCGTTTTTTCTCATCTTGACCCACTGGTTGATACAGAAGGTGTCGACGCTGCCAATAATCGTGACGTATGGAACGAAGCGCCAACAGTAGAGGACCAACTCTTGGTTTCAGAAAGTGGACGTGGTCGAAGTTCAGAAATAGAAAAGATTTCAAAAGCTATTTTACGAACGACGAAAGGAGATATTCATATTAAATTGTTTCAAGAAGTTAAGAAGACGATTGAAAACTTCACACAGCATGCTCGATCAGGGTATTATGATGGAGTATTGTTCCATCGTGTCATTTCAAATTTCATGCTACAGACCGGAGACCCTCTCGGAGATGGAACTGGTGGTGAAAGTATTTGGGGAGGAGAATTTGAGGATGAGTTTGTTCGCGAGTACGTCAAACAACTATTCATTTGCACTATTTCTTTTTTGAGAAGAACTAAAGGAGGATGAGAATTTTGCTCTAAACATTTACTTCTGTTTCAAAATAATTTCACTCTTTTAGCCTTCGCCATGATCGACCGTTTACAGTTTCAATGGCCAACGCAGGTAAGTCGAAGATTGTTCTCGGGTGGTTACTGCGTATTTTTCTTTACTTGTTCAACTCTCATGTTTAATTTGTGTTATCTGGATTTCCCTCTATTTTGTAGGTCCAAATACCAACGGTTCTCAGTTTTTTATCACAACAGTTGCAACACCGTGGCTTGACAACAAGCATACTGTATTTGGACGAGTAACGAATGGGATGGACGTCTGCACATTGATTGAAAATACAAAGACAGACAAAAATGACAAACCACTGGATGACATTCGGATATTAAGTATTGATCTAGAATAAGCTCCATCATAGAACAACGCGATATGAAGTCATGAATACATATTTCCACTAGTTTATCACATAGTTTCGTTCATTGACTTTATCTAGTGTGTTGGCATCGTAGTATTCAGAAGATCATGCTTGAAATAATGCATTTACCTGTAGTAAAGTCTCTCTCTTCTCGAGCTTTTTCCGTAGTTTTAATCCCGAATTGATTCACTCGATTACTAAGGTCATTGTTGCTGACGACAAAAAAGATGGAAATCCAAACTAAAGCGCTTTTTCTGTTCCGTTGAAAGAATCGTTTTTCTCCGTGAGGGACACAAATGAGAATCTGCTCTTCTCTCAAGATATAAGTTGGTAGTGCCTATCTCTGATATTCCAGTTCTCGATTCCTTATATCGCCAATTGAAATCATCATGGGACGCTTGCACCATAGAAACTGCTGTATGTCTCATTTCGGACGGTTATTTTTATGCCTTCTTTCGATTTGGGTTTTTGGTGCCGACATTTCCGAAGCCAAGACCACCTCTGGAAAATTCCGGCTGAGCGGTTTAAACACGGAATATGTATTGGGAAGCTTCGCTGTGTCTCCTCGAAAAATGGGGACACTCAAAGTCGAATTTAAATCGAAAGATCCATATCAACAAAACAAAGATTTATTTGTCAGGTTGATCCGGGACGACATGTGGGACAAATACAAAAAAGCGCCTAGCTGCACAGAAAAGGTTCCCTACTCTATCACGAACGAACAAGTCACTACGACGAGAGTGAAAGGTCACTACGAAGCTGAGGTTGCCATGGAACTCAACAATCACAAGGACGATAAGGCCCATTACTACTACTTTGTTATTACAGACTGTAGTCTAGAATTTTACATGCATGACGATTCCATTCCAAAGATGTCGTACACGCTGACAACCTGGAGTAAGTTCGAAAATTTGTCGAATCAGTATTTTATTGAGCCTCTAAATTCATCTGTATGATTAATCCTCACTCTTGTGTTCAAAAAGATGACGGCCAGCATGTGTCAGCAGACGAGATCCATCTCGAGAATCTCCACACAATTACTTTCTTGTTGAGCGGTATTCTAGCGATAACTCTGTGTGTCGTCATCGTCATTCAGCTTTATGAAAGGTCGACGGTTCATGCTGCCATCTTTTTGGTCATGGCAGCCGCTGGTTCAGATTCATTTGCGAGTATTTTTGAATTGATTCATTTATCGCTTTATGCGCACAACGGAGTAGGATCCTACATGATGGTACGTCCTGTTCAGAAAAGGCATATAGTGGCTATCATTTGGCATTTTTCTCGTCACTCACATCGAATATGAACTCCCAGGACGCAATTTCAGCCCATTGTGAAGCTGTTTGTGATTCGTTAGTTGCACTATTGCTTCTCTCAGTTGGCGCTGGTTGGACTTTACCGTCTGATGTTGTTGCTGTCCAACAGAACGCAACTCCGATGCAAAAAATGCTTGGGGGTCTACAGTCTCCATTTGATGCACTTAGAGCCTTCAATCCTACGGCAGTTTTAGCGATTGCTATCTTTCTGTCACATATAGTTTTAGCGCAATGGGGGAGAATGTACAATGATGATTTTGATTCTTATCACGACCTGGAGCATTTGCCCGGTAAATTTTTAATGATCAATAGAATCATTCTAGGTATTTGTATGATGGCATGTGGTATTTCAACAAGAATGCGATGTCCGCCGTCCCTGAGACGTTTTTACATGCAACTTACAGTTATTGGAACTATTTGGTTTCTATCCCTACCGGTGCTGACTTGGATTGTCAATACGCTGGTTCCATACTATATGAGGCACCGCACCGTCGGAGTTTGGGGTGCTACCTTACAAACGTCAGGCATATTGCTTTTGTCGTGGCTAGTCACATCTCACTCGACCCCATACCACAAGCTTTCTCATTTGAACGCGAAAAAAGAAAATTTAACTGAGAGTCTGTCAAGGAATTCTGGAGGGGAATCCAGAATGTGGTCGTTTGGCAAAACGAAAGTACGGCTCGATTGATTTGATTCTCGGCCTTGAAGAATGGTACAGTATTTTATTTTTGTTAGAAAGCTATTTAAAGAATCCAAGTAGTTACGAATGAGCAATCCTGAAATAGATACGAAGCAAAATGATTTTTTGCAACGAACTCTCCGTTTTATAAGTTATTTGCACCTAAGATCACATCATGTTGCCTTGCTCTTCGCTAGCTAGTGGAGCATATGTTTAATCGATGCAAGCAGTAGCATAGTCGAGCTCAATCCTGTTATATGGTTTTTGTGACAGATTGGACATTTGCGGTCATAAATCACGGTAGCAATTCAAAAATGATTGCATGCTAGACCCTCAGGGTCAATTGCATCAAGCCCCAGCAGGAATACTTTTCACAAGAAAACTTCAAGTGACCCTGACCGTCTTGACATTGTCGTAATCCAAAGTTTATCCCCCGAGAATCATCGTTGGTGGTGTAGGAAAGGGCACAGAAAGCTGGCATGTCCCCATGATAATAGAGTCTTCCATGTAATGCCATGTCAATGGTTGAATTAGTTTCTTTTCCGCATCGAATGCTCTGCATTGATCGGGCACCACATCTGATTTGCAAAAGCAGCGACTTCAGAATCATTCAAAATTTGTCACAGCCGGAGAGCAAAGAAATTCTGACCATTCCGACTGATTCAAAGGGTCTCCTCCACACAACAGCTGACGACTTAATGCGAAGAAAAATTCGACAGAAAATATCGGCACAAACAGTAGTAACAACGCCACCAACACAAAAGCCTGTTCGGACTTGAAAGGTGATTCTATTGACTTTTTCGATTCTCTTTCTCTCAATTTTTGTTTGTAAAAGATATAGCTCTCGGGTCGACTCATTTCCTTCCACGAATCAGCGTCAAAAGTATTATTTCCGCTCAGGACTGCATCGTCATCGCCGACCACAGTAGTCGTTGATGTAGTATTCTTATTAATTGAAACTTCAGGTAGCAAGAAGTCATTCTGGTTTCGCCGCCCTTGAAGAAATGAGGCAGTGAAGGCCAGAATCAATGCGATCAAAGTCCCATAAAGAATATCAGATGCCCCAATGACATCGATAGGAACGGTTGTATCGCCAAGTGGAGTTGGGGTTTGTCGGAGAGTTGTTGACGAGAACGTTGCAAACTGATCTGTTCCAGTATTTCGACGATACGAATGAATGTGCGGGTAGCAGGTCAGCCCTTGCTTTTTCAAAATCATCTGCGAGGTTACTAGATGATCAAAAGCTCATGAACTGAAGTTTTTGTGACGATGCCTTGGACAACCTTGGTGTATTGAATATATTGTAAATGCTCCCGACCGAAAAAAGATAGCGCGTGGAAGATTCGGGTTTTCGTGTCGTACGTACTTCGGCATGTATGACTGAAATGATGTCACAAAAAAAATCATCGGCGGATCATCATTTTGGCAACGAACGATCTCGCTACTCATGGATACGAACTCCAGTCGGGTGTTACGGCAGTAGGAAGAAAGCAATAACGCGAGAGAGTTGGTTCTATCCTATTCAAAAATGTCGTTTCTGCATCGTTGCAATAGAATCATACTCAGCAATTCACTGAGGACACGTTCCAAAGATGTTTTCTGGTCTCGGCAAGCTGGCCTCGCAACCCGGGCCGTTTCATGCTTAGGAACAGACTCTGCACGTACTCCTTTATTAGTTGAAGAATGGAATAAACGAAGATGGCATTATTTACCGATGCAGAACCCGAAAACGACGACTGCGTATCGCTGGAGTAGTTCAAATTCACCCGGAGCATCAGATCCTGGGCACACGCCAGAACCCACACCAAATACCGAGAAGAAATCCGCTCTGCGAATTCCGAAAACTCTAGCAAGACATGTATGGCCCAGTGATGATTCTGAGGAGTCTAGACAGAGCAAGAGGCGTGTCGTCCTTGCGTTATCGTTGATGTTGGCGGGGAAGGGGGTCACCATTCAAGTTCCTTATATTTTCAAAAGTCTTGTAGATACATTACAAATCGATGCAACAAATGCAATAGAAGCGGCGGCAAGTTTGTCCACGTCCACTCTTGATTTGACGACTATGACCACCGCAGCAGGTATACCTGTCATTGTCACTCTCATAGGATACGGTATGTCTCGAGCAGCTGCCTCTGGATTCCAAGAGTTGAGAAACGCGGTATTTGCCAATGTAACACAGGCAGCCATACGAAAAGTCGGACGTTCAGCCTTTCAACATGTTCATTCACTAGACATGCAATTTCACCTGAGCAAAAATACTGGTAAGGTATCGAGAATTCTCGATCGAGGCAATCGTTCCATTTCGTATATTTTGAATGCGATGGTATTTCATTTCTTTCCTACGATTGTCGAAGTTGGTTTAGTCACAGGACTAGTGTACTACCAATTTGGCTCCCCCCATGCAGCTGTTGTGTTATCAACTATATCAGCGTATACAGCTTTTACCATGGGTATAACTCAATGGAGAACGAAGTTTCGCCGTGATATGAATCGATTGGAGAACCAAGCTTCGAGTCGGGTTGTTGATTCACTTGTGAACTACGAGACTGTTCAGTTCTTCAATAATGTTCCTCATGAAGTGTAAGCATCAACGTGTGATCTCTTGTGTTCGTTCGTTCCTACTTTAAATGATATATGCTTTTAACTCGATATCAATCTTATCAATAATGCTTGTTTTGCTCTTCAGAGAACGCTATGAGCTATCTCTCAAGGGATACCAAAAAGCAGCTATTCAGGCGCAGCAATCATTGAGTCTTCTGAATTTCGGGCAGGTTTCCATACTTTCTATAGGAATGACAGGAATTATGATACTAACAGCACAAAATATTTTAGATGGTACAGCCACAGTTGGTGACTTGGTGCTTGTCAACGGACTGCTATTCCAGCTATCGGTTCCTCTGAACTTCTTTGGATCGGTGTATAGGTAAGTGAAACCCAAAAAAGAATGTTACGCATATTTTAGTGGTTTGCGTTGAGTTTTAGCGTTCAATTCTAACCATGGCGGTAGGGAGGTTAATCAATCACTTCTAGATATGGAACAAACCTTTGAGCTCATAGACACAGAGTCAGCTATTAAGGATAATGATGATGGGCTAAACTATGACCATGAGACTATGACAACGGATATTTCCTTTGATCGCGTCGACTTTGCATATCCCGGTAAGAGCGACCGTCAAATTTTGAACGATATATCGTTTGACATCCCTCAAGGTAAAACAGTAGCATTCGTAGGAAGCTCTGGCAGTGGCAAGTCAACTATTTTGAGGCTGTTGTATAGATTCTACGACCCTTCAAATACAACTGGTGAAGTTTCAATCGGTGGTGCTAGTCTGAAAGATATGAAGTTAGATTCAATAAGGGAGAATATTGCTGTTATACCACAAGATACTGTCCTCTTCCACGAATCTATCGGATACAATATTAATTATGGCAATTTGGAAGCAAGTTTTGAAGAAGTTGTGGAAGCCGCCAAGCAGGCGAAAATTCATGATACAATTATGTCCTTTCCGGATGGTTACGAGACAGTGGTTGGAGAAAGAGGTATGCTGACAAATATATGGTATTGTATTATGAATTGTGTGACAAATGGTACCCGCTTTCTTAGCATGAACTGGTCATTCTTTTACTCGTTTTAGGTCTAAAGTTGTCTGGTGGAGAAAAACAACGTGTAGCTATCGCTCGAGCAATAATGAAAAATGCACCAATTCTTCTCTGCGACGAGCCTACTTCATCTCTGGATAGCCAAACTGAATTAGATATAATGAACAACATCAAACGATTAGGGCAAGAACGCACAACGATCATCGTAGCACATCGGCTTTCGACGGTTCAGGATTGTGATGAAATTATCGTCCTTCACAACGGAAAAGTCGTAGAGCGTGGAACCCACGAAGAACTATCTGAACTTGGAGGGCGTTACACGGAACTGCTATCAATGCAAACTTCTGCGACATAACGTACAGTGACTCCTATTGAACGAAAGTTTCTAAAAAGGGGATAATTTATAGTTATCGATGGATTCGATTCTCATCATCAAAGTCGCCTTGAGCAATTGTTTGGTCATTGACATTAATATACTAAATTTTGATTGATATTTTAGGATTGATGATAGATACCCGACGAAGCCATATGTTGTGCATTGAAAAAAATACATTCCGTATTTTATCCCATGGTCTGAAATTCTTCCTCTTCCACTTCAATTGCGAAAGATGAGATGAAAGAGACGATGAAGTTGTCGCGTTTTTTATGGGATGAAATTTCACTCAAATCAAAGCCTAGTATTCCAAGTTTCATAAGCTGTAACATCCCATCCGATAATTCAGTATGTATGGAGTCGAGTTACAAGAAGCCTACTTCTAAAGTGGCTTGAATCTTAACGTCTCTGTGTCAATATGCTTCCCTCCCGGATACAAGCCGTAAAAGCTTCGCTCTCTAGCCGGGTTGTAAATCCCACAAAAAAGTATCAGCAGAGTCGATGTACGCCTCACACCTTTATCCTTCCCGAATGCACCAATCATGCAAGATACAGTTGTGAAGGTTAATGTGTACTGCGAGCACAACTCTTCATCTCTTTTCTTTGCACTTTGGATAATATCCAAATGCGTTTGATTTCTCTGTTCTTGACTACACTACGATAGAATTATCATTCCTCTGAGGTTTCATGGATTCAAAGTGAGCGTCTTTCAGTCTACTGGAAGGTCGTGATATTCGCTTGGATTTCTTGATTGCTATCATCTCTTGTGGATTTTCATCGTCATGGTAGCGTCCGTTGCATATCAAATCTTCCTCTTCAGGTCGATTATCAGCAGAAGATGGCGCTACAACTTCCCCTGGATCAAGGCAGCAATCGTCTTCTCGATATTGCCAAATTTCTCCTCCAACTTTTATTCGAACTCGAATACTTCTTGGTCTCTTTTCAGCACCGGCACCTAACTTTTGACCTGTAAGCAGAGATGAATACATAAATTGCTGCGGCTCATCCGTTAGTCCTTTGCTTGTCCACATCAAACGTGTCCTACCAACAAGTGGGCGATTCGAATTTTTCCCTTGTTGGAGTGAGGATAACCCATCATGTATATCATATGAACCAAGTTGATCGGAAATTTCTTTAGCCCTTGTCTTGCTCATTCGTCTACCATTTTCAACTTCAAGAGGAAGTATAGCTTCTAAGGTTATTGTTGTCCCATTTTTCTGAAGATCTTCTTCTATAGGTGACAATGCAAATATCGAGGATCTGCTGCTTGAAGAGTTTATCTTCACGGATATCTGATAGGAGCTGATATCGCTTCGTGCTTGATCGATTTTTCGTCTTTTGATTTTCTGTGTTGCTTCGAAGCATCTTAGTATTGTCGAACCTTCTACCTGTGAATTATCATCGTCAAAATCGTTAGAATCTTCATACAGTTGTAGCTTCAACGGAGAGATGGGTTCGGGATGATACGAAGGATACGAAGAAGGTAATGTAATCGTAGAGTACTCAATAATCCCAGGATCATTAGAACGTCTTGCTGCAGAGCGAAAGTTTTCTGACGAATTGGCAAGTCGAACCAAAGAAGTGCCACTTCTTGGTCGTCCTGTCTCGAATTGCCCAAAACCAAAATTTCCGTTGTCATACGGCGTATGGGACCCATCATCAGCAGTCACCACGTCGATCATCTCATCAATATCGCAAGGGATGTTCCTTGCGACAGGGGTCACTTTGTGCGTCCACGGAAGAGACATTGGCTGCAAAATTTGTTCCGTGATATTATTCGCATCCTGAATCAATGATCTGCGGTACGATCGCGAGTCCAATTCGGCCAAAATTGTTGCACACGCATTCACCGAAATATTTGGTCGGTCTGCATTTTTACCCCTAGAGGTATTCTTCTAATTGTTCAAGGAAATATTTGATAACGTTAGCAAATATTGTGTGCATAACGAAGAAAACGCAAATCGTACCGGTATGTATATACACTCGCCGGCATTAAGATGAAAACCTACCGATTTTGGTTCTCCTTGAGACTTTGCTTTTCCCACTTTTGATTCTTCCTCAGACTTGATTTCCTGTGGTATCGATTTCTGATTTCTGGCGCGTGTAAAGTGATTACGTGATGCCCTCTTTGCTCTTTCTTTCATTTTACCGTTCAGAGTTTGAGGTTTGCAAATGGTGCCACGGTTTCATCTGCCTTTCGTCGTACAGGTGAATTCGGCGATATGTCAGGACCAATCTTGCGCTACTTGATGTCAAAGGGTTCACTCTGAAATTTCTGCTGTTCTTAGTGCATTGGTTAATGGTTTGATAGTACACTGGATGTGTGGCCTCTTGTCAAAATACTTTTCAAATGCGATTCCACGATTTCATGCGGATTCACAAAATAAATTATTTCCGCCCCGTCGTTGGCTTCGGGACTCAAAAACTGCAAGACACCTTATCCTACAGACACTAATAGTACGTGTGGTAAGATGATAGATGATCTTTGCCAGGTATCGACGATGGTGTTTTGTTAATGGAGTCGATCGTAATAGATTCCCTGTGTTTCAGCTCTATAGTATGTTTCCTTTGTTTGGTTGAATACTTTTGTAGAGTGTTAATGGTGCTTATAACCTGTAAAACCCATTATCCCACAGGTGAGATGGTGCTCATTGGGGGGTGGCTGCACCAGCCCCTGCATGCCCAGGGGGTGCAGTTGGGGAGCCTTTGGGGCCGCGCCACAACAACTGCCCCCCCCCCCCCCACAGGGGGCAATCCGCCCCCCCTTTTGCAGGGGCCGGCAGCGGGGGCGTGGGGGTTGGGGGGCGGGGGGCCCCACGTCGCTAACGGGGGGGGCGGGGGCG